>Ga0056111_1000006_pt1 | contig 285253 bp, 246 predicted proteins | sample WorMetloBBELIZE2_FD_83874 | JGI IMG/M metagenome (GOLD analysis project Ga0056111, IMG submission 83874) | Marine gutless worms symbiont microbial communities from Max Planck institute for Marine Microbiology, Germany - Olavius longissimus B... ... | reverse complement strand
TTCGAAGTCCAAACCAAGCAATTAGATTTAAATGTGTCGCCACTTCATCGCCACTTAATGTTTTTGTTTGATTTAACTAAATGATTTTAAAGGTTTAATTATTAAAGTGGATATAAAGCTTTACTACGTGCATGACCCAATGTGCAGTTGGTGTTGGGGTTACAAACCAACGCTGGATAAACTAAAACAGCAACTGCCAGGTGTGATTCAGTTTGAGTATGTGGTTGGTGGTCTTGCGCCAGATACTAATTTACCGATGCCGCCCGAGATGCAACAAAAACTCGAAGGTATTTGGAAGCAGATTGAGCGCCAGTTAGGCACTAAGTTTAACTACGATTTCTGGAAGCTTTGTACGCCAGTTAGAAGCACTTACCAATCTTGTCGTGCGGTTATTGCAGCGGGCTTTCAAGACTCTTATGAGCAGATGCTAGAAGCGATTCAGCATGCGTATTACTTACGTGCGATGCCTCCTCATGAAGAAGCCACTCACTTGCAACTAGCGAGAGAAATTGGCTTGAATGTTCAGCAATTCAAGAATGACATGGATGGCTCTTTCTTAGAAGGTGTGTTCGAAGATCAATTGAGCCTTGCAAAGAGCCTAGGTGTGAGCTCTTACCCTAGCTTGGTTCTTAAAATTAACGACGCTTATTTTCCGATTGCCATCGATTACCTGTCGACAGAACCAACCTTGAAGCTGATTCGTGAGCGTATTATTGACAATATGCCAGCGCAATAACCACAGTTATGAATAACAAAAAGCCGCTCATTGAGCGGCTTTTTCGTAACTAATGTATATCCATCCAAACAATAGTATTAAAGCACCATTGCTGCAATCCAACCAAAGATGATTAGAGGGATATTATAATGGATAAAGGTTGGAACGACTGTTTCCCAAATGTGCTCATGTTGACCGTCGGCATTTAGACCAGATGTAGGGCCTAATGTAGAGTCAGAAGCTGGAGAGCCTGCATCACCTAACGCCGCTGCAGTACCTACCAGTGCAATCGTTGCCATCGGCGAGAAACCGAATGCTAGCGCGAGAGGCACATAGATAGTTGCAAGGATTGGAATCGTAGAGAACGATGAACCAATGCCCATTGTTACCAACAGACCAACGATCAGCATCAGTAGTGCAGCTAAAGGCTTATTGTCACCGATGCTGGTTGATAGCGATTGTACTAGTGTTTCAACACCGCCAGTTTGCTTCATTACTGCTGCAAAACCTGCCGCTGCAATCATGATGAAGCCAATCATTGCCATCATGTGTACACCTTTAGTGAACACGTCGTGCGTCTCTTTCCATGCAATAACGCCGCCGAAAGTAAACACCATAAAGCCAGCTAGAGCACCGATAATCATTGAACCCGTGTAAAGCTGAACACCCAATGCAGCGACAATACCAAGTGCCGCAACCAAGATGTGCTTTTTATTGATGACATGATCGGTTTCGTCAACGACAGTCAACTCAGTTTCTTTGTAGACACGCGGTTTACGATAGCTAACAAAGATAGCCAGTAATAGACCAAACAGCATTCCTGCACCCGGCAGTAACATGGCGGTTGGGACTTGGCTTGCAACCACGTTTTCCAAACCGTTGTCATGTAGGTTCTTTAATAGAATGTTGTTTAAGAAAATACCGCCGAAACCAACAGGTAAGATCATGTAAGGTGTGATCAAACCGAAGGTAAGAACACACGCGACCAAACGTCGGTCGAGCTTAAGTTTCGCGAATACGCCCAAAAGAGGTGGAATCAAAATTGGAATAAAGGCGATATGGACCGGAATTACGTTCTGAGATGACATCGTGACAAGCACTAATGCCACCAGCACGGCGTACTTTAACCCGGTAGTTGACGCCGAGTTTTCTTTACCATTTAAGCGCTTGATAACACTTTTGGCCAGTAGATCCGTGATGCCTGATTTCGAGATGGCAACAGCGAAAGTACCTAACATGGCGTAGCTTAGTGCGATAGTTGCACCGCCACCTAGACCACTTTCAAATGCGGCAACCGTATCCCCAAGGCTCATGCCTGCGACTAGGCCGCCTACGATGGCACTAAACGTGAGGGCAACCACCACGTTTACGCGCATCAATGCTAACACGAGCATGACGCACACTGATATAACGACAGGATTCATACTTTTCCTAATATGTTGTGTTTACTTATTATTCTTCGTCGACAAGCGGCCAACCGCCGAGGGCCTTCCATTTGTTGACAATACCGCAGAATAATTCTGCTGTTTTTTGTGTATCGTAAAGCGCAGAGTGTGCTTCACGGTTATCAAATTCCATCCCGGCTGTTTTGCATGCTTTAGCGAGAACTGTTTGGCCATAAGCAAGGCCACTTAATGTAGCCGTATCAAAAGTAGCAAAGGGATGAAAAGGGACTCTTTTTAGTTTACAGCGTTCATTTGCTGCATTTACAAAACCCAAGTCGAATGCTGCGTTATGAGCAACCATAATTGCACGTGAGCAATCTGCGGCTTTTTGTTCTTTGCGAATAAGCTTATAAATTTCCTTTAGCGCCTCTTGCTCAGAAACAGCACCACGAAGAGGGCTGAAAGGGTCACGAATACCATTGAATTCAAGCGCTTCTTTTTCTAAGTTAGCGCCTTCAAATGGTTCCACATGAAAATGAATGGTGGAGGCCGGATGCAACACGCCATGTTCGTCCATTTTCAACGTAACGGCACAGATTTCTAAAAGTGCATCAGTTTGAGCATTGAAACCAGCGGTCTCAACGTCTACTACCACAGGGAAATAACCACGAAAGCGTTTTTTCAAGGTTAGAGCTTCATTTTCTAGTGTCATGTTGGCTTATTTTTGTGTGACGAAGGCTGCATTATTGCAGATTATACCGATGAGAAAAACCGCAATTTAAGAGAAAACCGGAATTCTATTTTGCATCCAATCAATAAGTTTGTATTGCATATTATGTAGACGTTTATTCGCCATACTTTGCATCATGTAAACCGATAAAACATGAGGAAGTAAAACGCTAAGTGGCGGTTAAGGTGATTGTAACACGGTGGCTCACATTAATGGCAGTGTGACAGGTAACCCTATATTGGCGAGATTTTTGCATGCCGGTTGAAGTGGTTTTATTGATGCAAATTGACGGCAACAGACTGCCGTTTAAGAGACAGTATTAGATGAAGAAATGGCTGATTACCAGTGGTGTTGTATTTTCGTTGTTTAGCACAAGCAGCTTCGCTTTGATGGGCAAACGTTATGCTGCGACTCCACAGCAATCTCAATGGGAAATGGTGGTCAATACACCATTAGAATGTCAGCTTGTACACCCCATTCCAAGCTTTGGAGATGCGGTATTTTCATCTCGTGCGAATAAAAAAATCAATTTAGACTTTGAGTTAAAAATGCGTCGCCCGATGGGAGAAACACGTAACGTCAGTCTCATTTCTATGCCGCCACCTTGGCGACCAGGTGAACACGCCGATCGAATTACAAACCTAAAGTTTTTTAAACAGTTTGATGGTTATGTCGGAGGGCAAACAGCATGGGGCATTTTGTCTGAGCTGGAAAAAGGCCGTTATCCGACTTTTAGCTACCAAGATTGGCAGAGCCGAGATCAGAGAATTGAAGTCGCATTGTCATCAGTACTATTTCAAAACAAGTACAACGCGTTTAGCGACTGTATTTCCAACTTATTGAAATACAGTTTCGAGGACATTGCTTTTACGATTTTGCACTACGAAAGACAAGGTGATCAGTTAACCAAGGCTTCTAAAAAGCGTTTATCACAAATTGCAGATTATATCCGACATAATCAAGATATCGATCTCGTGCTGGTGGCGACGTACACAGATTCAACCGATGGTAAAAGTGCGAGTCAAAGTTTATCAGAGCGACGTGCAGAGTCACTTCGTGATTACTTTCAGTCTCTAGGGCTACCGGAAGATCGAATTCAAGTGCAAGGGTACGGCAAGCGTCGTCCTATTGCAGATAACGGTTCGCCAATAGGAAAAGACAAAAACCGCCGAGTCGTGATATCTCTAGGGCGAACCCAAGTGTGATGCTTATAAAAACGCCGAAGCTGAAAGCTTCGGCGTTTTTGATTTACTGACGTTGTTAATAATATTTTAGTGGTATTTTGCCAAGCACCTTTCGGTGATTCCTACTGTATAATTTGAATGTTAGTTTAAGCGGAATTTGGCAATGACTTCGCAATTGGTTGCGGTATCTATTTTTTCAACCTGTTTGGCAATAGCCGGATTAGGGTGACGCTTCATAAAGTCTATCAACGCCTTAGTACAGCATCCTATCGAGTCGATAAAGCTTGCACACTCTTTATTTGGGCATTGTGGGATAAGTGTTAAGACTTTCTCAGAGGCCAGTTGAAGGTATTTGAGTTCATAGTCAGTATCTCCAGCCCAACGCCAGAACTGAGCTAAGTTATGACAAGAAATCACAGAAATTAATAATCGCTCGTCCGCCTCAATTTCCACACATTCGCTGATATCTTCACTCAGGCTTAGGGCTTGCTGGTAATGAAGAATGCTGCGAACAGGGTCATCTAGTTGAAGTGCCGTATCGGCTAGAAGTGTGTGTTTTTCCCATTCACTGATCATTATCGTAATCCCGCATATCGAAGTTGCGGACAAATCTAAACGATAACTATTATCAAGTAAAGAGTTTTGTTTATAAAAGGACAGGCAGATCGCAGACCTGCCTGTAATCGGAGTTCAACTTGCAGTACAAGTGATTATTAGAAGTGCCGCTTAGCCTTCAAGACCTGCTGAAGCTTGCTTGTTTTGAATAAGCTCAATCATATAACCATCTGGGTCTTTTACGAATGCAATGTGCGTGCTTCCGCCTTTTACTGGACCTGGCTCACGCGTCACATTACCGCCCGCCGCTTTGATAGCGTCGCAAGTTGTGTAGATATCATCAACACCAATGGCGATATGACCAAAAGCAGTACCTAGGTCATACTCAGTTTTACCCCAGTTGTAAGTCAGTTCGATCACTGCACCTTGGGATTCGTCACCATAACCAAGAAACGCTAGCGTGTATTCGTACTCTTTATTTTCGTTAGTACGAAGCAGCTGCATGCCCATAACTTCAGTGTAAAACTTGATGGATTTGTCTAGATCACCTACGCGAAGCATAGTGTGGAGAATTCGACCGTTTGACATTTTTTGCTCCTAGCTTTGATTTACAAATAGCGTTAGCTATCTGGGTATACTTTCTCTTTATATTCGCACAAATCTTCGATAATGCAGCTACCGCAGCGAGGCTTTCTTGCTACGCACGTATAACGACCATGAAGAATGAGCCAGTGGTGCACATCGAGTTTGAACTCTTTTGGCACAACTTTTAATAGCTTCTGCTCGACATCATCAACCGTTTTTCCCATCGCAAATTTAGTGCGATTCGACACGCGATAAATGTGCGTATCGACGGCAATAGTTGGCCAACCAAAAGCGGTGTTGAGCACGACGTTTGCGGTCTTGCGACCTACGCCTGGCAGCGCTTCTAACGCGGCACGATCTTCAGGAACTTCACCATTGTGTTTTTCCAACAAGATCTTACAAGTCTTGATTGTGTTTTCTGCCTTTGAGTTAAACAAACCGATGGTCTTTATGTATTCTTTTAAGCCATCGACTCCCAAATCAAGAATGCTTTGAGGTGTATTCGCTACAGGGAAAAGCTTGTCGGTGGCTTTATTGACGCTTACATCGGTTGCTTGAGCTGATAGTAATACAGCGATTAGCAGCTCAAAAGGGGAGCTCCAGTTAAGCTCAGTTTGAGGATTCGGATTGTTTTCTCGTAATCGCTCAAGAATTTCGATTCTTTTTATTTTGTTCATTGCTGACTTCCAATACCGTCTCTGCGGTTTATGAAAAAGGCTCCTATGACAGAGCCTTATCTTGTTATGCGTTAGTGACGCGAGCACGTTCTATGGTTGGTTTTTCTTCTTTTGGTTGACGTGCCTGAATTGAATTATCTATGACATTTTTGAGCGCTATCAACAGCCCAACACCGATAAATGCACCAGGTGGGAGAAGCGCTAACAGGAAGCTATTGTCAAATTGGAAAACTTGAATCCGTAGAGCGGATGCCCAGTCTCCTAATAGCAGATCTGCCCCGTCGAATAGTGTGCCATTACCAATTAATTCGCGCATGGCACCTAAAACAACCAAGACGCTCGTCATACCAAGGCCCATCCACAAACCATCTAGCGCAGCGGGTGCAACATCATTTTTTGACGCGTAAGCTTCTGCTCGGCCAATAATAATGCAGTTCGTTACAATCAGAGGAATAAAGATACCTAGAGACAGGTACAAACCGTACGCATAGGCATTCATTAACAACTGAACGCAGGTAACGAGTGAGGCAATGATCATAACGAATACAGGTATACGGATCTCTTTTGGCACATAGTTACGGATAAGAGAAACTGTTACGTTGGATCCAACTAGCACGAGTAAGGTTGCAATACCAAGACCTAATGCATTGGTTATCGTGGAAGAAACCGCTAGCAGTGGACATAAGCCCAGCAGTTGTACGAGAGCGGGGTTATTACTCCACATACCGTTTTTCATCAGTAATTTATTCTCATTCATTACTGCTCTCCTTCACAGCCTAACGGCTGGCTAAGAATGTCTTCACGAGATTGGTTTACGTAGTTAACGGTATTTCGCACCACTTTTACGACGGCTCTTGGCGTGATCGTTGCACCAGTAAATTGATCGAAATCGCCGCCATCTTTACGAACTTTCCACGAATTCCAATTGTTTTCCGTGACTTGTTTTCCTGTAAAGCTCAGGATCCAGTCTGTGACACGAAGATCGATTTTATCGCCCAGACCAGGGGTTTCTTGGTGGTTTAGGACGCGTGTCCCCAAAATATTGCCCTGATTATCAATCCCAGTAATTACTTTTATCTCACCATTGTAGCCATCTGGCGCGATAGATTCTATTGCGATTGCTGTTGGTTCACCATTCTTCGTGGCGAGGTAGGCTGGCATCGCACGTAATGTCCCCAGATCTGGAGACGTGACCATTGTACAAGCTTGCGTGAGTGCGTTGTCATGCATATTTTCTGGAATGACTTGATTCAAAACAGAAAGTAATTGTTTTTGCTCTTGTACCTTGATTTGGTCTTTTGTTAGGTACTGAGTAAGGGCGACTAATCCGGTTGTTGCACAGGCAAATATCGCGAGTGTCAGACCATTTTTTCTAATAGCGGTTAACATGTTTACCTCAGTGACCGTAAGTTCTAGGTTTGGTGTAGTAATCGATCAGTGGCACACACATATTTGCAAGCAACACTGCAAATGCAACACCATCTGGGAAACCGCCCCAACTGCGAATGATAAAAACCAAAGCACCAATAAGCGCACCGAAGATTAAACGTCCTTTGACGGTGGTAGACGCCGAAACGGGATCGGTTGCAATAAAGAATGCGCCAAGCATGGTTGCACCAGATAACAAGTGTAAAATTGGCGACGCAGTTTCCCCTGGCGTCAGCAACGTGAACACTAGGCTAAACAGAGTCAGACTCGCAAGGAAACCTGCTGGAATATACCATTGGATGATACGCTTTTTGATCATGACTATGCCGCCAAGAAGGTAAGCAAGGTTTACCCATTGCCAACCAATACCACCTAAGCCATCAAATATTGGCTGCGACATTACTTCGCTTGGAGTGGCACCTGTAAGAATGCCAGTCTTAAATGCATCAAGTGGTGTCGCCATTGTCACGCCGTCAACTCCTGAGCGAACTTGCTGAAGTGATAAGCCGTCGTAATCATAGCCCGTAAAAATTAAAGAGAGTGTATCTGCAAAATTTACATGATCAGGTATGAGTGATGTCGGTGCACTCCAACTCGTCATTTGTACTGGGAAAGAGATCAACAAGACCACATAAGCGACCATTGCAGGGTTGAATAAGTTTTGTCCAAGGCCACCATAGAGGTGTTTAGCGATTACTATCGCAAAAATAAGTCCGATCACCATAATCCACCACGGAGACCATGGTGGTATAGCAACGGCTAACAACCAAGCGGTAACTATTGCACTGTTATCACGTAGCGCTCTCATTGGTGAGCGTTTACGACAGATCATGACTAAGGCTTCAAGGGATACAGCGACTGCAATGGCAAAAATTAGTTGAATAAGCGTACCCCAGCCAAAGAAGTAGGTTTGAGCTACTAAACCTGGAAGTGCGCAAAGTGCCACCCATTTCATTAAGTCTGGCGTACTACGACGACTGTGGGTATGCGGTGAACTGGCAATAAAAAACGACACTACTCGTTCTCCTCAGTATTATTTTTATTAGCTTCTTGTTGCGCTTTGCGTGCCTTCGCGCGCGCAATTGCTGCGGCAACCGCGGCTTTCTTCGGATCCTCTTCTGGTTCTTCGGAAGCTGCTTCTTCAACAGGCTCTGTTTGCGTTTCTTGCTTCGCTTTGCGCGCTTTGGCTCGAGCGATGGCAGCAGCCACGGCGGCTTTTTTCGGATCGTCGGTTTGCTCGGCAGGTGCGTCAGCTTCTTCCGCTTCAGTTGAGTCTGCTTGCTTCGCTTTTCGCGCTTTGGCACGTGCAATCGCAGCAGCCACGGCGGCTTTTTTCGGATCGTCGGTTTGCTCAGTAGGTGCTTCAGCTTCTTCCGCTTCAGTTGAGTCTGCTTGCTTCGCTTTACGTGCTTTGGCACGTGCAATCGCAGCAGCCACGGCGGCTTTTTTCGGATCTTCGGTTTGCTCGGCAGGTGCGTCAGCTTCTTCCGCTTCGGTTGAGCCTGCTTGCTTCGCTTTGCGCGCTTTGGCACGTGCAATCGCAGCAGCCACGGCGGCTTTTTTCGGATCGTCGGTTTGCTCAGCAGGTGCGTCAGCTTCTTCCGCTTCAGTTGAGTCTGCTTGCTTCGCTTTACGTGCTTTGGCACGTGCAATGGCAGCAGCAACCGCGGCTTTTTTCGGATCGTCGGTTTGCTCAGTAGGTGCTTCAGCTTCTTCCGCTTCAGTTGAGTCTGCTTGCTTCGCTTTACGTGCTTTGGCACGTGCAATGGCAGCAGCAACCGCGGCTTTCTTCGGATCGCTGTCTTGCTGTGCAGACGTTTCCGATTCTACAGATTCAGTTGAATCTTCTTGTTGTGCTTTTTTCGCTTTAGCTCGGGCGATGGCGGCCGCAACTGCCGACTTTTTATCATCAGCGTTATTGTCTGGCGTTTCGCCTTGTTCTTTTTGCGCTTTCCGTTCGCGAGCAAGACGTTTGCGCTCTTCGCGCAGTTTTGCCATTTCTGAGTTATCAGGTTCACTAGAGCCTGCTTTAGCTGCTGCCGCTTGTTTCGCCTTCGCTTTGGCAATGGCTGCCGCTACGGCTGGTTTTACTGCTGGCTCTGTTTTTTCTGTGGTTTCTGTCTTTTGAGCTTTCACTCGTGCGATTGCTGCTGCTATCGCATCATCGCCGCCAGAAGACTTCATCTCTTTACGGCGCTGATCGGCAGCTTTCTTGAAGCGATTTTCACGTTCTGCTTTTTCGCGTTCCATACGCGCTTTTTTCTCTTCAAAACGCAGTTTTGCTCGCTCTGCAGCTTCCGCTTCTTGTGTTCTAGTTCTAATTTCTGCTTTCGCTTGGCGGTAGTACTGTACGAGCGGAATTTCACTTGGACATACAAACGCACAAGCGCCGCACTCGATACAATCCTTTAAGTTTAATTCTTCGAGTTTGTCATACTCTTCAGCTTTTGCATGCCATTGCAGTTGTTGAGGCAGCAGCGAAGCAGGGCACGCTTCTGCACATTGGCTACAGCGAATACATTCCATCTCATACTGGTGCGGAGAGATCTCACGACGAGTCGGAGCAAGGATACAGTTTGCTGTCTTGGTAATCGGCACTTGGGAGTGAGGAAGGGTAAAGCCCATCATTGGCCCACCCATAATTAAACGCTGTAACTTCTTATCTGCTTTATAGCCAAACTCATCCAACAGTGCTTGTACTGGTGTCCCTAATAATGCCCAAACGTTGCGTGGTTGTTTGAAGGTTTTACCAGTGAGAGTCACGATGCGTTTTATCATCGGCTCACCGTCGATGACTGCGCGTTTTATAGCGTAAAGAGAACCAACATTCTGGACCAAAATACCAATATCTGCTGGAATCGCGCCACTTGGCACTTCTTTATTGGTTAAAATTTTGATCAGCTGTTTTTCACCGCCAGAAGGGTATTTAGTTGGGATAACGCGAATAACGATGTCTTTGTTTATAGCCGCAGCTTCTAGCGCTTTGATTGCTTCTGGTTTGTTGTCTTCAATGCCAATAATCGTGAGCTTTGGTGTCAGGATATGTTCGACAATTTCGATACCTTGAATAAGCTCTTCGGCATGTTCTTGCATGAGCTTGTCATCAGACGTGATGTATGGCTCGCACTCTGCTGCATTAACGATAAGAATCTCGGTACGAGCAAAACCTGATTGGATTTTTTTTGCAGTAGGGAAGCCTGCGCCACCCATACCAGAAATACCAGCGAGACGAATAATATCAATCAGTGCGTCAGGGGTTTCTTGTTGGTAATCTGCGACGGGGTTTCTTTCACACCATGCATCTTTCCCATCAGGCGTGATGACTGCGCACAACTCACTTAACCCAGAAGGGTGCGCGACAGTTCGTGGCTCAATCGCGGTGAGCGTACCTGATGTTGGAGCATGCACTGGAACCGTAAAGCCGGTCTCCGATTGCGTTAATGGCTGACCTTTTAATAAGTAGTCACCTTCGGCAACCAGTAGGTTACCCGCTTTACCAATGTGCTGTTTTAGCGGCAATACAATTTCTGACGGGATAGCCGCATGAGCGAGTTCAGTTTTGTTGGACTGCTTTTTATTTTCTGCCGGATGCACACCACCTGGGAAATCCCAAAGCGCGCCTGTACGAATTTGTTCAATCAAAGACAACATGTGAAACCTTACTTAATTGAATCTTTCACGTTCGCTGCATTGTCGGCAGCATCCGTAATGTTAAGTACCGGAATGGAGTGAAGTTGCCACTTCCAGCTTTCTGTGGTCGTTGCCACAGGAATCATTTCAATACAATCAGTCGGACATGGGGCAACACACAAGTCACAGCCCGTACATTCGTCTTTGATTACGGTATGGACCGCCTTTGTTCCGCCTACAATTGCATCCACCGGACACGCCTGAATACACTTAGTGCAGCCAATACACATGTCTTCATGAATAAACGCAACGGTTGGAATTTTGCTGTCGAGATCGTGCGCAGATTCTTCTGGCTCAACACCCATTAAGTCGGCGAGCTTTTCGATTGTTGCCTGACCACCAGGTGGACATTTGTTGATGTGGTCGCCATTTGCAATTGCTTCAGCATAAGGGCGGCAACCAGGGTAGCCACATTGACCGCATTGAGTTTGCGGTAAAATGGCGTCGATTTGATCCACAATAGGGTCCGCTTCAACTTTAAAGCGAATAGAAGCAAAACCAAGTATCGCGCCGAAAATCGCAGCCAGAACCGCTAACGCGATAATCGCAATTAAAATCGTACTCATCGCTTACTTCACCAAACCTGTAAAGCCCATAAAGGCGAGTGACATTAAACCTGCTGTAATCATTGCTATTGATGCACCTTTAAAAGGTACAGGAACGTCGGCGGCGGCTATGCGCTCTCGCATGGATGCAAAAAGTATCAACACCAATGAGAAACCAACAGCGGCGCCGAAGCCGTAGATGATCGATTCAATAAAGTTATGGTTTTCATTAATGTTAAGAAGTGCCACGCCCAATACTGCGCAGTTTGTTGTGATCAGCGGTAAGAAAATGCCAAGCAAGCGATAAAGCGTCGGGCTGGTTTTGTGCACAACCATTTCGGTGAACTGCACCACAACGGCTATCACCAAAATAAAACTCATGGTTCGAAGGTACTCAATACCCAGTGGACGAAGGATGTAGCTTTCCACTAAATACGCACACACTGACGCGAGCGTTAGCACAAAAGTTGTCGCTAAGCCCATACCTATTGCTGTTTCCAGTTTTTTGGACACGCCCATGAAAGGACATAGGCCCAAAAACTTCACCAGTACAAAGTTGTTCACCAGCACAGTGCCGACCAACAACAAAACATATTCGGTCATAGTTATTACGTTCTTAAAATCCGATCTTGATATTATCGTGTTTTGTGACACCAATAACAACCAGTGAACGATGTGGTTTTACATACACGATGGAAAAATAGTCGTCTAATTGATGTATTTTGATGAATCAATAAGAAATTGAATCGTTTGCTGAATGTATTGTTAGCGAGAGGATACTACCTATTAATTTTCATCTAATGTGTGATTTTAAAAAAAGCCCGCCTCTCCCAGGTAGAAAAGAGAGGCGGGCAACGCATATTTACAAGCTAATTATTTAAACTTTCTGAGTGCTTGATGGACTGTGTTTATATCTTACTTGTGAAGGTACGAGTGATGACGTCTTGCTGTTGCTCTGTCGTTAGAGAGTTAAAACGTACCGCATAACCAGACACTCGAATCGTCAACTGAGGGTATTTCTCTGGATGTTCAACCGCATCCAATAACATCTCTCGGTCCAGAACGTTGACGTTAAGGTGTTGACCACCTTCAATCGCAATACCCTCGTTGCTTGCTTCGTGATGGAAGTAACCATCCATTAGCGCGGCTAGGTTTTTCTTCTGACTTAATTCATCTTTACCCAGTGCGTTAGGCACAATTGAGAAGGTGTAAGAAATACCATCTTTCGCGTAAGCAAACGGCAGTTTAGATACCGATGCCAAAGACGCAACCGCCCCTTTTTCATCACGACCGTGCATTGGGTTTGCACCCGGGCCAAAAGGCATACCTGCGCGACGGCCATCTGGTGTATTACCCGTTTTTTTGCCGTAAACCACGTTAGATGTGATCGTTAGGATCGATTGAGTTGGCACTGCTTCGCGGTAGGTGTGCATCTTCTGAATTTTCTTCATGAAGCGCTCAACCAGATCACAAGCGATGTCATCAACACGGGCATCATTGTTACCAAATTTTGGATAATCACCTTCGATTTCAAAATCAACGGCGATGCCATCTTCATCACGAACAGGTTTCACGGTCGCGTATTTAATTGCTGCCAAAGAGTCTGCGACAACAGACAGACCTGCAATACCACACGCCATCGTGCGGTGCACGTCGCGATCCATCAATGCCATCAGTGATGCTTCGTAGCTGTAACGGTCATGTGAGTAATGGATGATGTTCAACGCTGTGACGTATTGCGTTGCTAGCCACTCCAACATATTGTCGAAACGAGGCATCAAAGCGTCAAAGTCGAGAATTTCATCTTGAACTTTGTCCACTACCGGACCCACTTGCGCTTTCGATTTTTCATCGATACCACCATTGATGGTGTAAAGCAGTGCTTTTGCAAGGTTGGCACGTGCACCAAAGAATTGCATGTGCTGACCAACAACCTGCGGGCTCACACAACAGGCAATCGCGTAGTCGTCATTGTCGAAATCAGGACGCATTAGATCGTCGTTTTCGTATTGAACCGAAGAGGTATCAATCGACACTTTTGCAGCATATTGTTTGAACGCTTCAGGTAATTGCTCTGACCAAAGAATCGTCATGTTTGGCTCAGGAGCAGGGCCCATAGTATGTAGTGTATGTAAGTACCGGAATGTCGTTTTAGATACTAGCGTACGGCCATCAACGCCCATACCAGCCATGGCTTCGGTTGCCCAGATTGGGTCGCCAGAGAACAATGAATCGTATTCTGGTGTGCGTAGGAAGCGAACCATGCGTAGCTTCATGATGAAGTGGTCAATCATTTCTTGCGCTTGTGATTCATCAATCAAACCGTTTGCTATATCGCGTTCTAGATAGACGTCTAGGAAAGTCGAAGTACGGCCCAGTGACATTGCTGCGCCGTTTTGCGATTTAACCGCCGCTAGGTAGCCAAAGTAGGTAAATTGGATCGCTTCTTGTGCAGTTTTTGCAGGTAGCGACATATCAATGCCGTATTTCAGACCCATTTGACGAATGTCTTCAAGCGCTTGAACTTGATCGGCTATTTCTTCGCGCAGACGAAGTGTTTTCTCAAGATCGTTGCCTTGTTCTAAGAACGTTTGTGTTGAGTTGTATTGCTCTTTTTTGTCTGCTTTTAAGAAGTCGATACCGTATAGGGCGAGACGACGATAGTCACCAATGATACGACCACGGCCATAGGCATCAGGAAGGCCCGTGATGATGCCTGATTTACGACACGCCAGAATTTCTTGGGTGTAAAGGTCGAAACACGCTTTGTTGTGAGTTTTACGGTATTCAGTGAAGATTTTTTCAACCGTTGGATCTAGCTCGCGGCCATAAACTTCGCACGAGTTTTTTACCATGCGAATCCCGCCATTGGCGATGATTGCACGTTTTAGCGGTTGATCAGTTTGTAAGCCAACGATCTTTTCCAGATCTTTGTTGATGTAGCCTGCATCGTGGGAAGTGATTGTTGAGGGCAAGTCTGTGTCAAAATCAATAGGGGCGTGTGTGCGGCTTTCTTGTTTTATGCCTTCAAGCACTTGGTTCCATAATGCTGAAGTGGATTTGCTAACCTCGGCTAAGAAAGACTCGTCTCCCTCATAGGGTGTATAGTTTTTTTGGATGAAGTCACGAGTGTTGACAGAGTTTTGCCATTCACCAGCAGTAAATCCAGCCCATGCATCTAGCATGTCAGTTGTCGGAATAGTCATAAGTAAATCCCTAAGTTATTGATAATTAGAATGGAGGCGACGAGTAGGACGGAACCATTCTTAACCCTTTTAATCGTATGGATTTATTTGGTATGAGTAAAATGAATGCTTTTCATTTTTTCAATGATTAAATTGCATTAATAATAGATTCAATTGGTTATGATTGTTTTTTGCTAGAAAAGAGACAGAATTAAATGTGTGGTACTGTGAGAACACTATCTATGACAATGTTATGAGTTCTGTAATTTGAACTTATTTCGGTGTGATTTTATGACGCCTAGATTGGCTTAGATTTCATGGCGATTAAGATACAAAAAAAGCCGTGTCTTGCGACACGGCTTTTCTATAATCTGGCTCCTCCTGCTGGGCTCGAACCAGCGACCTGCGGATTAACAGTCCGTCGCTCTACCAACTGAGCTAAGGAGGAATTGCTTTGCTTGAAAGCGGGACGAATCTTACCGAGCACTCAAACTACTGTCAACAGTAAAAAAATACATTTTTAGAAAAAAATATTGAGTTAAGGGCTTTACTTTTCTGTATGGCTTGCCAGTAAAGGCTCGAGGTTAGTTATCCACTAAATTTGTGGATAAGTATGTTGATGAGATCTGGGTAAAGAAAATTGATATGCAACTAAGTTTTTATTTAATGAATCTTTAGTCAGAGTTATGCGTAAAATAAGCAAATAAAACAGAGATTTATCGATGTTAATCAAAAGGTATTCAAAGTGGATAAAAATCAATCTTTTGGGGATAAGAAAGTTTTAAGCTAATTTTTGGGGAAAAGTTGTGGAAACTATAATGTGAAGAATGTGTGCAGCTCTTCAACTAGGGCGAAGTACTATATCAGAGTCACTTTTGTATGGCTATAGCATTCTAGACAAACAAGAAAATTTATTAACAATGATGGTTAAATTCTCGATAGACGTAGATTTCATTAGCTAAGGTGTATATATATACAGCCAAAGTGCAGTAAAATTGAGGAAGGGTATGAGTAAAGTCTATGAATTGGTCTCCGATTATCAGCCGTCGGGCGATCAACCAGGAGCGATCAATCAGTTGCTTGAGGGGCTCGATGCTGGGCTAGCACATCAAACCTTGTTGGGGGTCACAGGCTCAGGTAAAACCTTCACACTAGCGAATGTGATTGCTCAAGCCCAACGACCTGCAATATTACTTGCGCCAAACAAAACGCTTGCTGCTCAGTTATATGGTGAGATGAAGTCATTCTTTCCTAATAATGCGGTTGAGTATTTTGTTTCTTACTACGATTACTACCAACCTGAAGCATACGTTCCCACAACAGATACTTTCATTGAAAAGGACGCTTCGGTTAACGCCCACATTGAGCAAATGCGACTGTCTGCCACTAAAGCTTTATTGGAACGGAAAGACGCTATTATAGTTGCTTCGGTTTCAGCTATCTATGGTTTGGGTGATCCGGAATCCTACTTACAAATGATGCTTCATTTGCGACGTGGAGATGTGATTGATCAGCGTGATATGCTTCGTCGCCTAGCGGAGCTCCAATACTCGCGCAATGATGTTGCTTTTGAGCGAGGGCAGTTCCGTGTCCGTGGCGAGGTGATTGATATATTCCCTGCTGAATCAGACCAAGACGCTGTGCGCGTTGAGATGTTTGACGATGAGGTGGATTGCATCAGTGTGTTCGATCCATTGACAGGCGTGGTGAAACAACGAGACTTGCCGCGCTATACCATCTATCCCAAGACGCACTATGTCACGCCAAGAGATCGCATTCTTGAAGCGATTGAAAATATTAAAGTCGAACTAGAAGTGCGCAAAAAGCAGCTTCTAGATAACAACAAGCTACTGGAAGAGCAGCGAATTAGCCAGCGCACTCAATTCGATATCGAAATGATGAATGAGTTGGGCTTTTGCTCCGGTATCGAAAACTATTCTCGTTATCTCAGTGGACGCTCGGAAGGTGAGCCGCCACCAACCCTGTTTGACTACTTACCTCATGATGGCTTGTTGATCATCGATGAATCTCACGTGACAGTACCGCAGATAGGTGCCATGTATAAAGGCGACCGTTCGCGTAAAGAAACGCTGGTGGAGTTTGGTTTCCGGTTACCTTCAGCTTTGGATAATCGTCCACTGAAGTTTGAGGAGTTTGAAGCACTAGCGCCACAAACGATTTTCGTCTCTGCTACGCCCGGAAATTACGAACTAGAAAAATCGGCGGGTGATGTGGCGGATCAAGTCGTTCGTCCTACAGGCTTACTTGACCCTGAGTTGGAAGTTCGCCCAGTAGCGACCCAAGTCGACGACCTATTGTCTGAGATCCGTATTCGCGCTGCTAAAGATGAACGAGTTCTGGTTACAACACTGACCAAACGAATGGCTGAAGATCTCACCGAATACCTTCACGAACATGATGTTAAGGTACGTTATTTACACTCAGACATTGATACTGTTGAGCGTGTGGAAATTATCCGTGACCTTCGTCTTGGGGAATTTGACGTGCTGGTGGGAATAAACTTATTGAGAGAGGGCCTGGATATGCCAGAGGTCTCGTTAGTTGCAATTTTGGATGCGGATAAAGAGGGCTTCTTGCGGTCTGAACGCTCACTCATTCAGACCATTGGTCGTGCTGCACGAAACATCGAAGGTAAGGCGATTTTATACGCTGACCGAATCACCAACTCAATGAAAAAGGCGATGGATGAAACTAACCGTCGTCGCGAGAAGCAGGAAGCGTACAACGAAGAAATGGGTATTTCGCCACAAGCGCTCAAACGAAATATCAAAGACATCATGGAACTTGGCGATATCACTAAGTCTAAACGCCAGCGTAACACTAAACAGGTACCATTATCGAAAGTGGCGGAGCCTTCGCAAACTTACGAGGCACTGTCCCCTCAGCAGCTAGAAAAAGAAATCAGTCGACTGGAGGCAGCGATGTATCAGCATGCGCAAGATTTAGAATTTGAGTTAGCGGCACAAAAGCGTGACGAGATTGAAAAACTACGAGCGCAGTTCATCGCAAATAGTTGAACAAACTTACCGATTTAACTATCCAAGCATTTTAGGTCGCTTGTAAAAAAAAGAAGCCAATAGGCAGTCGGGTCTATTGGCTTGTTTTGTGAACATATCGTTCACTAACAACGTCAGTTGGCTAGGTGACCCGAGGGGTCACTATCGTTACAGCATGGTTTGTGCCACTTTTTAAATAATTGATATTATTTTTGAATTTTTTCCTTTGCCCATAATTTAGCTAATGTTATTTGCAAAATGCAAAGCGTAATGCGATTATTGTTTAAAACACAACAAAATAATAGCTAGGTTATGCAACAAAAACCCGAAGGCCCAAAGTCTCGTTACCTTTTAATGGTCGAGGACACCGCATCTGTTGCGGCTCTGTACCGCTCATACCTGACACCGCTTGGCATAGATATCAATATTGTCGGCACAGGTAGGGATGCCATTGAGAGCCTAAATCATCGAATTCCAGATCTTATTTTACTCGATCTCCGTCTGCCAGATATGACGGGGATGGACGTTTTACATGCCGTTAAAAAGAGTCATCCCGACGTACCTATAATTTTTATGACCGCTCACGGTTCTATCGATACCGCTGTCGAGGCCATGCGTCATGGCTCACAAGACTTTCTAATTAAACCGTGTGAAGCGGACCGTTTACGTGTCACGGTTAACAATGCAATTCGTAAAGCGACCAAGCTAAAAAATGAAGCCGATAATCCAGGCAATCAGAGCTATCAGGGGTTTATCGGCAGTAGCCAAACCATGCAGCAGGTTTACCGTACGATAGATTCCGCGGCGAGCAGTAAAGCGAGTATTTTTATCACTGGTGAAAGTGGTACTGGTAAAGAGGTATGTGCCGAGGCAATCCACGCAGCAAGTAAACGTGGTGACAAACCTTTTATTGCAATTAACTGTGCTGCAATTCCAAAAGATTTGATTGAGAGTGAACTGTTTGGTCACGTAAAAGGGGCCTTTACTGGCGCTGCGAATGATCGTCAAGGGGCGGCTGAGTTAGCGGATGGCGGCACACTTTTTCTAGATGAGCTTTGTGAGATGGACTTGGATTTACAAACCAAGTTGCTACGATTTATTCAAACGGGCACATTCCAAAAAGTGGGTTCCTCAAAAATGAAGAGCGTGGATGTGCGCTTTGTGTGTGCCACTAACCGTGATCCCTGGAAAGAGGTACAAGAAGGTCGATTCCGTGAAGATTTGTACTATCGTTTGTATGTCATTCCTTTGCATTTACCGCCTTTACGCGAACGAGGCGAAGATGTTATTGAAATTGCATACTCACTGTTAGGTTACATGTCACACGAAGAAGGAAAAAGCTTCATACGTTTTGCGCCTGATGTCATCGAGCGATTCAACAGCTATGAGTGGCCGGGTAACGTTCGTCAGTTACAAAACGTGCTACGCAATATCGTTGTTCTAAACAACGGTAAAGAGATTACGTTGGACATGTTACCGCCCCCGTTGAATCAACCGCTTGACCGTCCGTCGTCTGTGGCTAAATTAATTGAGCCGAAAGCGATGACCGCATCTGAGATTATGCCATTATGGATGACGGAAAAAATGGCAATCGAGCAAGCGATTGAAGCATGTGATGGCAATATTCCTCGAGCGGCGGGATATCTTGATGTCAGTCCGTCGACGATTTACCGCAAGTTACAGGCATGGAACGGCAAGGAAGAGCGGCAAAAAGTATGAGTGTAAATGTATTAAATCAGCAAAAAATAGATGAACTGTCGATGGAAATTGGCAGTGACAACGTACCTGTACTGTTCGATATCTTCCTAGGAGAAATGGATACCTATATCGAGAACTTATCCCAACTGCAGGGGGCAGAGCGATTAGCTTACTCAAAAGAAATCAGCCACGCGTTGAAAAGTAGTGCTGCGAGCTTTGGGGCAGATCGCCTTTGTGAACTGGCTATGTCCATAGACAAAAAAGCGAAAGTCGGTGAGTTGACTGCGGAGTCTGAGGAGTTAGAGGCTATGTTCGATCTTTTGCACGAAACTCGAGATGCTTATCGCTCTTGGCGACAGTAGCTATTTATTTCTATTAACCATTTTTTCTTAGTAAACATCTGTTCTTACTGGATGCCTGAACTAAAACCCTTCGATGACAGAAGGGTTTTCATTATCAATAAACAACTTAAAAGAGGGCGCTAGCCAGGTAACGTGCTCTTAAATAGAAAGTTGTAGCTGACTTTCAATCGCTAGTTTGAGCTTGTTTCTATCGTGACGCCAGTCTCGGTTAGAGGAGGCGAGTGACTCCGTCACTACATTCCATTGACTTAAGACGTCTTGCTCGGTTTTCTCTGCTAGAACCACGTCTATTTTTCTTCCTTGACAGGCACGTTCACACCATTCTAATTTTTGAGCCATCGTCATTCGTCCCGCTGGGCCGTATTCTGGACTCAGGTTAGCAACAAAAATGACTTTTGCTTTTGTGTTTGCTGCAATCGCTTTGCCGAGTTCAGGCAGCAATAAAGGAGGCATGATACTAGTTAAAAAGCTGCCAGGGCCAAGAATAATCGCGTCCGCTTCCGCCAAAGCTGTGATGGCTTCTTTGGTAGCAGGCACTTCTGGTGAAAGATCCAAACGTCGCAAGTCTGCTTTCATTTCGTCGACATTTGTTTCTCCCGTAACCCACTTCCCATCTACGGATAACGCGGAAAGATCCGAAGGGTGTTCGGACATAGGAAGGATGTTAACGTCGACTTTTAACATATTGCGAATCAGATTAATGGCATCTAAAGGTCTGACCGATAAGTTATCGAGTGCAGTAAGCATCAAATTACCAAGATTATGACCATCAAGTTCGCCAGTGCCTTTGAAGCGATATTCAAACATCATAGAACTGATCGAAGGCTCTGTAATGAGCTGATTAATACAGTTACGTGTGTCTCCCCAAGCGATTCCTCCTTGGCAGTGACGAATTCTTCCTGTTGAACCACCATTGTCAGTCGTGGCAACAATCCCAGTTGCATTGCTGCCAAAATCTCGTAATGCGGCCAGCATTCGACCTAAGCCATGACCACCGCCAACAGCGACCACTTTTTTATCCGTGTAGATATTCATTATGTTCTTCTAATAATCTAATAAAAAACGGCTACAATTTATCTTAAGGAGTGTCTTAAAGGTACTCACTTAGCGGTAAATTGTGTCTCTAGAGAGTTTTTTATCACTCAAGTCTGGATTCCATTACAAATATTAAGTATTTTACACCGCAAAGCTATCAGAGATTTCATATCTCTGGTTGCCATAACTCCGAGCTCACTATTGCTAAGTCCTTGGATAGGCGTTTTGAGCCAGTGGCATACTGTCACAAGGGCATGATTGGAAATGGCCATGCCTCCCGTGTTTGGAAAGGTGTTCCGTGGCGCAACAATTCGAAGACAAATTTCATCGTAAGTTTTATTACTTGCGTCTGTCTGTGACCGACGTATGTAATTTCAAATGTACCTATTGCCTTCCTGATGGCTATAAGCCTTCGGGCAATAAAAACTCGTCTTTTTTATCTCTCCCTGAAATCAAACGGGTCGTAAAAGCATTCGCTGATTGTGGCACGTCAAAAGTACGCATCACTGGTGGTGAGCCTAGCTTACGCAAAGATTTTACCAACATTATCCATTCAGTAGCGGCGACGCCTGGCATTCAAAAAGTTGCAACGACAACCAATGGCTACCGCATGGCAAAACAAGTCGCAGACTGGCGTGAAGCGGGTTTAACCCACATTAATGTCAGTGTGGATAGCCTTGACCCGCGTATGTTTCATCAAATCACAGGTGAAAATAAGTTTACTGAAGTCATGAATGGTATCGAACGTGCGTTCGAGGTCGGTTATGAGCAAGTAAAAGTTAATGTGGTGTTGATGAAAGATCTGAACCATCACGAGCTGCCAGCGTTTCTTAACTGGATAAAAGATCGTCCAATCCAACTGCGTTTCATTGAGTTGATGCAAACGGGTGAGATGGATGAGCTATTTAATAAGCACCATGTATCCGGAGTTGCAATTCGTAACCAGCTAATTGCAAATGGTTGGTTGCTGAAAGTGCGCTCGCATAATGATGGTCCTGCGCAAGTATTTGTTCATCCTGATTACAAGGGTGAAATAGGTCTTATCATGCCTTATGAAAAAGACTTTTGTGAAAGCTGCAACCGACTGCGCGTTTCTGCGATGGGTAAGCTGCACCTATGTCTGTTTGGAGACCACGGTGTAGAATTGCGTGATCTTTTGGAACGTGATGAGCAAGAGAGTGAGCTTATTGAACGTATCCAGGCGCAGTTACAAACAAAGTCGGTAAGCCACTTCTTGCATGATGGCAATACTGGTATGACGCCACACCTCGCGTCTATCGGCGGCTAACTTCATTCAATTTTTAGAGCGAGCTCAGTGATAAGCTGGCTCTAACTTTTTCCGAATCGATACTAAGCGTATCAAAGCTAATTAAGAGAATAGGTGAACAAATGGGTCACGCTGAAAGCAAATTCCAACCTGCAAATATTGCCGTTCTAACGGTATCTGACACTCGTACTGAAGAAAACGATACCTCTGGTCGTTACCTTGCTGAACATGCTCAAGAAGCGGGTCACAACGTAGTAGACAAGCAAATTGTTATTGATGATATGTACAAGATCCGCGCGATTGTTTCTCAATGGATTGCTGATGAAAGCGTACAAGCTATCATGATTACTGGCGGTACAGGTTTCACCTCACGTGATAGCACGCCAGAAGCACTTAAGCCTCTATTTGATAAAGAAGTTGAAGGTTTTGGTGAGTTGTTCCGTATGGTGTCGTACGAAGAGATCGGTACGTCTACGATTCAGTCTCGTGCGATTGCTGGTTTTGCTAACCACACCGTGATCTTCGCAATGCCTGGTTCAACTGGTGCGTGTCGCACAGGCTGGACAAAAATTATTAAACAGCAGTTGGATGCAAGTCATCGCCCTTGTAACTTCATGCCACACCTATCTGTATAACCTTTCCTAAAAGCGAAGGAAAAATAATGACCCAATTTACACATATCAATGCTTCTGGCGAAGCAAACATGGTTGACGTGTCAGCAAAAACGGAGACGGTTCGTGAAGCTCGTGCTGAAGCATTTGTTCACATGGCCCCAGAAACACTTCAACTGATTGTCTCTGGCCAGCACCACAAAGGTGATGTATTTGCGACGGCTCGTATTGCTGGTATTCAAGCTGCGAAGAAAACCTGGGATTTGATTCCACTTTGTCATCCGCTACTACTCTCTAAAGTTGAAGTTCAACTGGAAGCTATCGAAGCAGAAAACAAAGTTCGCATCGAATCAGTATGTAAACTTGCGGGTAAAACTGGTGTGGAAATGGAAGCGCTCACGGCAGCTTCCGTTGCTGCTCTAACGATTTACGATATGTGTAAAGCAGTACAAAAAGACATGGTCATTGGTCAAGTTCGTCTATTAGAGAAAACGGGTGGTAAATCTGGTCACTTTAAGGTGGAATCATGATTAAAGTACTTTTCTTTGCTCAAACTCGAGAGCTGATTGGCATCGACAGTGTCGAGTTAGACGGGCCGTTTGAAACGGTGGAATCCATTCGTGCACATCTAGTGGAAGAAGGCACTAAGAAAGATGGCAAGTGGGATTTAGCGCTCGAGCCAGGAAAGCTACTTGCTGCAGTGAACCAATCCATCGTCCCTCTGGATACACAAGTAAAAGCAGGTGACGAAGTTGCGTTTTTCCCGCCGGTAACTGGGGGTTAAGATGGATTCTCGTGTTTCTGTACAAATTGAAGACTTTTCGGTTGAGCAAGAATATCAACGTCTATCTGAAGGGACGGCTGCCGGCGCTGTCGTTACATTCGTTGGTAAAGTTCGAGATATGAACCTTGGGGATAATGTCATTGGTTTACATCTAGAGCACTATCCGGGGATGACAGAGAAGAGCTTGAGCGACATTTGCGATCAAGCTGAGTCTCGCTGGCCACTATTAGGTGTACGCGTGATTCATCGCGTCGGAGACATGGATAGCGGTGATCAAATTGTATTTGTGGGCGTTTCCAGTGCGCACCGCGGCGCGGCATTTGATGCGTGCGAGTTCATCATGGATTATCTGAAAACCCAAGCTCCATTTTGGAAAAAAGAGCGTACGACGAATGAAGATCGTTGGGTTGAGTCGCGCGACACCGATCATCAAGCTGCACAGCGTTGGGAAAAATAGAACTAACCCGCATTCTAGTGAAAAAAGCTAAGTGCTAATGGTACTTAGCTTTTTTTGTATTTATCTTCATTGTATTGCTCACTTTGTTTCAATATTTCCTATCTTTTGTCTGGTGATATTCTTCACAATAAAAGTTTTTTGCCCAATATATAAACAATTATTTGTTAGACTTGATTTGTCATAAATGTTAAATGATGTGTAAATATCTAGCATAAGATGCTAGTAAATGGTTTAAACTCAGATTAATCGAAAGTTTCGCCTGTTAAATGTCGCTTCTGGTCTTTATTTGGCTGGTGAATGCTTTGGGGTTAGAGTTTACTGCTAGATATGTGTGGTTTAGTCAGCATTATTGGTTTTTTTGCTACATTTTTATGGCAAATTACTTCAATGATTGCTAATGTGTGCCGCAGTCTTTGTAAGGTTTTAGACTTTTGTGCTCAGAAAGTGCACTAAAAAAATCTAAAACTCTGACCGTTCCAGGCCCTTACAAAGAAGTCATGGATGCTAACGAAAAAATTTGGAGTTTTACGCATGTATAAGAATAAAATCACGCGCGCTTTATTTATTGGTGCTGGTCTTTCTCTCGCTCTAGCTGGTTGTGGTGAAAAGCCTGCGGAGAAACAAGCTGCTGAGCCTGCTCCGGCTCCAGCCCCTGAAGCTAAATCTGATTCTAAAGAGCCAAAACTTGCTGCTGTTCAAGAATTGGTGCGTGGTAACGGTACAGAAGTTGCGACAATAGACCCTCATAAATCTCAAGGTGTTCCAGAATCCCACGTGATTCGCGATCTTCTTGAAGGCCTTGTAAACCAAGATGCGGACGGTAACACTATCCCTGGTGTTGCAGAATCTTGGGAAACTGAAGACAACAAAACATACACTTTCCACTTACGTGAAGACGCAAAATGGTCAAACGGTGATCCTGTCACTGCAGGTGATTTCGTTTACAGCTTCCAACGCGCAGTCGATCCAGCAACCGCCTCTCCATATGCTTGGTACATGGAATACACCAAGATGAAGAACGCAAAAGACATTGTTGCGGGTAAAAAAGATAAGAGCGAGTTAGGTGTTAAAGCGGTTGACGATCACACGTTAGTGGTTGAGTTAGATACTGCAGTACCATATTTTGTAATGATGATGGGCCACACGACAGTGAAACCTGTTCATCAAGCAACTGTTGAAAAGTTCGGCGATCAATGGACGAAGCCAGAGAACTTTGTAGGTAACGGTGCTTATGTTGTTGACAACTGGGTTGTAAACGAGCGTTTGGTTCTAAAACGTAACGAACAGTACTGGGACAACGAAAACACGACGCTTGACCAAGTTACTTTCCTACCAATCGAGAACCAAGTAGCGGAAATGAACCGCTTCCTAGCGGGTGAAATCGACTTCACGAACGAGCTGCCTACAGAGCACTTCAAGCGTCTGAAGAAAGAGCACCCACAAGAAGTGTCTGTAACCGGTAACTTATGTACTTACTACTACATCTTCAATACGAAGAAAAAGCCTTTTGATGATGTTCGTGTGCGTAAAGCGATTTCTTATGCGATTGACCGTAACATTGTGACTGATGCGATTTTAGGTCAAGGTCAAAAGCCAGCTTACTTCCTAACGCCTGAAATTACGGCAGGTTTCAACCCAGAAATTCCTGCATACGGCAAAATGACGCAAGAAGAGCGTAACGCAGAAGCTGCGCGTCTATTGGAAGAAGCGGGTTACGGCGCAGACAACCCTCTTGAATTTAACCTTCTATACAATACATCAGAGAACCACAAGAAACTTGCGGTTGCACTGGGTTCAATGTGGAAGAAGACGCTTGGTCTAGACGTTACGCTAGAAAACCAAGAGTGGAAAACTTACCTATCTACCAAAGATTCTGGCAACTTTGAGGTTGCTCGTGCAGGTTGGTGTGGCGACTACAACGAAGCTTCATCTTTCCTAACGCTGATGATGAGTAATAACACTACTGGTGGTATTCACTACGACAGCAAAGAGTACGATGCGATCATGAACAAAGCATTTGCTTCAACTTCTGACGAAGAGCGTCAAGCGCTTTACCTAGAAGCAGAGAAGTTGATGGCAAAAGATATGCCAATCGCACCTATCTACCAGTACGTGAAATCACGTCTACTATCACCGAAAGTTGGTGGCTTCCCAGTAAATAACGCGGAAGACAAGATTTACTCTAAAGATCTCTACATCACAGAGTAATTCGTAACTCGATAGAACTATAAAAATGAGGCCCTACATGTGAGAAATTGCATGTAGCGCCTATCTTTAGTCCAAAAGAATTGGACGACTTCTTTAATTTAACTGTCACAGACTGAAAGAGTGAGTTTATGCTTAAATTCATCGCAAAAAGGATATTTGAGGCGATCCCAACAATGTTGGTTTTGATCACCGTATCTTTCTTTCTTATGCGCTTTGCACCGGGAAACCCTTTCTCGACAGAGCGTCCATTGCCACCCGAAGTAATGGCAAATATCGAAGCTAAATATGGCTTGGATAAACCTGTATTTGAACAATACACCACGTATTTGACCAATGTTATCCAAGGTGATTTCGGACCGTCATTTAAATACCTTGATTACTCAGTAAACGAGCTGATCGCGGTTGCCTTACCTGTTTCGGCTAAAGTGGGCTTCATCGCCTTTATCTTTACTTTGATAATGGGGGTTACCGTCGGTACCATTGCTGCGCTCAAGCAAAATACTTGGATTGATTACACCATTATGTCGACTGCGATGCTTGGTGTGGTAATGCCATCCTTTGTATTAGCGCCTGCGCTTATCTACATATTCTCGCTTCATTGGAATATCTTCCCTGCGGGTGGTTGGCAAGATGGTAGCTGGCAGTATTTAGTGCTTCCTGTTATTGGTATGTCGCTACTGTATGTTGCTACCTTTGCTCGTATCACGCGTGGTTCGATGATCGAAACCCTAAACAGTAACTTTATTCGTACGGCACGTGCTAAAGGTCTAAGTTACCGTTACATCATTATCAAACATGCTCTGAAGCCGGCACTTCTCCCTGTTGTTTCTTACATGGGTCCAGCTTTCGTAGGTATCATCACCGGTTCCGTTGTTATCGAAACCATTTTTGGTCTGCCTGGTATTGGTAAACTATTCGTTAACGCTGCGTTTAACCGTGACTACTCGCTAGTAATGGGGGTAACCATTCTGATTGGTTTCCTATTTATTCTATTCAACGCGATTGTAGATATTTTACTTGCAATGATTGACCCGAAAATTCGCTACTAACAGGGACGTTTGGTTATGTTAACGAAAAAAGAAAACCTAGAAGCGATTGAGAAATTCTCCGAAAACTTGGAGATTGAAGGTCGCAGTCTTTGGCAAGATGCTCGTATCCGTTTCATGCGCAACAAAGCGGCGATGGTGAGCTTATTCCTTCTTGTTCTAATGACCTTGGCGGTTATTATCCTGCCAATGATCGCACCGTACACATTTGATGATACTGACTGGTACGCGATGCACGTTGCACCGAATGCTGACCATTGGTTTGGTACTGACAGCTTAGGCCGTGATTTATACGTGCGTACGCTAATTGGAGGTCGTATTTCGTTGATGGTAGGTGTTATGGGTGCATTTGTAGCGGTACTGATTGGTACGCTCTACGGCGCAGCATCTGGTTTCATCGGCGGTAAAGTTGACCGCGTAATGATGCGTATTCTAGAAATTTTATACGCGGTACCGTTTATGTTCCTGGTGATTGTACTGGTAACATTCTTCGGTCGTAACATCATGCTGATCTTCGTTGCGATTGGTGCTATCGCATGGCTAGATATGGCGCGTATCGTACGTGGTCAGACTCTTAGTCTACGTAGCAAGGAGTTTATCGAAGCGGCACATGTGTGTGGTGTAAGCAACTGGAAAATCATTACTCGTCATATCGTACCGAACGTACTGGGTATTGTAGCGGTATACTCTACGCTGCTTATCCCAAGTATGATTCTAACGGAATCATTCCTATCATTCCTTGGTCTTGGTGTTCAGGAACCAATGACAAGTTGGGGCGCTCTTCTACAAGAAGGTGCACAGACAATGGAAGTAGCAATCTGGCAGCTGGCATTCCCAGCAGTGTTCATGGTTGTGACGCTATTCTGCTTCAACTACGTTGGTGACGGCCTGCGCGATGCGCTGGATCCAAAAGACAGATAATTAAAAGATAAGATTAAGGAAGCAATGATGAGCTTATTAGATGTCAAAGATCTGCGCGTCGAATTCACCACGCAAGATGGTATCGTAACCGCAGTAAACGATTTGAACTTCTCTCTCAACCAAGGCGAAACCTTAGGTATCGTTGGAGAGTCGGGATCAGGTAAATCTCAAACCGTATTCGCAATCATGGGCCTTTTGGCTAAGAACGGTATTATTTCTGGTAGCGCAAAGTTTGAAGGCAAAGAAATCCTAAACTTACCAGAAAAAGAACTGAACAAAGTGCGTGCGGAACAGATCGCAATGATCTTCCAAGACCCAATGACATCACTGAACCCTTACATGAAAGTGAGTGATCAGTTGATGGAAGTGCTTATGCTGCACAAAGGCATGGGCAAAGCGGAAGCATTTGAAGAATCAGTACGCATGCTGGAAGCGGTAAAAATCCCTGAAGCGCGTAAGCGTATCACGATGTACCCGCATGAGTTTTCAGGCGGTATGCGTCAGCGTGTAATGATCGCGATGGCGTTGTTATGTCGTCCTAAACTGCTTATTGCCGATGAGCCAACAACAGCACTTGATGTGACGGTACAAGCACAGATCATGGACTTGTTGAATGAGCTGAAATCTGAGTTCAACACAGCGATCATCATGATCACGCACGACCTTGGTGTGGTTGCAGGTTCGTGTGACAAGGTGCTGGTGATGTATGCAGGCCGTACCATGGAGTACGGCAACGTAAACGAAATTTTCTATAATCCAAGCCATCCTTATGCGGAGGGTCTGCTGAAGGCGATTCCTCGCCTCGATACTGAGGGTGAAATTCTGCCGACCATTCCTGGCAATCCACCAAACTTGCTTCGTCTACCGCCGGGCTGCCCTTATCAAGAGCGCTGTCACCGTGTGATGGATCGTTGTAAGCGCGAGGCGCCAATTCTGACACCATTTGGTGATGGTCGTCAGCGTGCATGTTTTTCTGAATGGGAGGCTTGGAACAAATGAACGCAGTAGACAAAAAACTAATTCTGGACATTTCTGAGCTGAAAGTTCACTTCAGCATTGCCTCAAAGTCGGCATGGCCGTGGTCAAAGCCTTCGAGCCTGAAAGCGGTAGATGGCGTGAACGTTCGACTATACGAAGGGGAAACGCTTGGTGTAGTAGGTGAATCAGGTTGTGGTAAATCGACGTTTGCTCGTGCCATCATTGGTCTGGTTGAAGCTACTGACGGCCAAGTAGTGTGGTTGGGTCAAGACCTTACTAAAATGAAAAGCGTTCAGCGCCGTGAGACGCGTAAAGAAATTCAGATGATTTTCCAAGACCCATTGGCATCGCTGAATCCGCGTATGACTGTTGGTGATATCATTGCTGAACCTCTTGAGACATTCTATCCAGAACTGTCTAAGCAGGAAGTGAAAGATCGCGTTAAAGAGATGATGGCGAAAGTTGGCCTATTACCTAACGTGATTAACCGTTACCCACACGAGTTTTCGGGTGGTCAGTGTCAGCGTATCGGGATAGCGCGTGCGCTTATCCTTAAGCCTAAGATGATCATTTGTGACGAGCCAGTATCGGCGCTTGATGTATCTATTCAAGCTCAGGTTGTTAACCTGCTTAAAGAGATTCAAAAAGAGTTAGGGCTTTCTCTGGTATTCATTGCGCATGACTTGTCTGTCGTTAAACACATTTCAGATCGCGTTTTAGTTATGTATTTAGGTAATGCCGTGGAACTTGGCGAGGCCGAGGCTCTGTTTGCTGATCCTAAGCACCCATATACGCGTGCGCTGATGTCTGCGGTTCCGATCCCGGACCCGGATATTGAGCGCAATAAGAAAATCCAAATGCTAGAGGGTGATCTTCCTTCACCTATCAACCCACCGTCGGGTTGTGTATTCCGCACTCGTTGCCCACAAGCAACCGAAGAGTGTGCGAAGACGAAGCCAACCATTTTAGGTAATGACGTTCACGCGGTATCTTGTTTACACGTTAGTGTATAAATTCAGCCTGTGACGGGCTTAAGCGCGACACCTTCATCGGGTCGCGCTTTTTTTATGTGTCTGATTTATACATTCGAATTTCTTGAACATGATGTCCTAAGTTCGATGATTCTCTGTTTGATAGGAAACGCTAATATAGACACAAACAGAACGAGAGGAGAGCAATCATGGGTAAGTTGGTTGAAGGTGTTTGGCAAGATGTCTGGTATGACACAAAATCAAATGGTGGCAAATTTGTGCGCGAAGATGCCGGATTCCGTAACTGGGTTAAAAACGACCCTGATGCGGAGTTTACACCAGAGTCCGGTCGATACCATTTGTATGTCTCTCTTGCTTGTCCGTGGGCACATCGAACCCTCATTTTCCGCAAGCTGAAAGGTTTAGAACCACATATTGATGTCACGGTCGTTTGCCCTGATATGCTCAGCCAAGGTTGGCAAATGGGGCTTCCTGAGCCATTGTTTGGTCACACGCGCATGTATCAAATTTACACGCAGGCCAAACCCGATTACACGGGCCGCGTAACCGTGCCTGTACTTTGGGATAAAAAGACCAATACTATTGTGTCAAACGAGTCGTCAGAGATCATTCGCATGTTCAATTCGGAATTCAATGCGTTAACAGGGAATCACGACGACTACTATCCAGATCATCTAAAACACGTTATTGATGAGTGGAACGATTTTGTTTATCCGAATGTCAACAACGGAGTGTATCGTTGTGGCTTCGCGACTACACAAGAGGCGTATGAAGAAGCGTTTGATTCTTTGTTTAATGCGTTAGATAAAATCGATGCTCACTTAGCGACGCATCGTTACTTAGCAGGGAACACAATTACTGAGGCTGATTGGCGTTTGTTTACGACTCTTATTCGTTTTGATGCGGTGTATGTGGGGCATTTCAAGTGTAACAAGCAGCGCATCGCAGACTACGAAAACATACAAGGCTACTTAAAAGAGTTATATCAAGTCGAAGGCGTCGAAGAAACGACGGATTTCTATCACATTAAACGCCACTACTACTTCAGCCACACTGGGATTAATCCGACGCAAGTTGTACCAAAAGGGCCTGATTTAGACCTAAATACTCCTCATGGAAGAGAAAGGATTGGCTAGTTTGCTGCTTCCATCGCAAATGAAAAAGTACTTAACGGTTAGCAATGCCGTTAAGTACTTTTGTGTCATCTAAATACCGAGAGTAGGAAGTTTACTTTTTCATTCATCGTCACCTTACTTAGCGCGTACGATGTCCATCACTAGCTTTCCGTCCACTTTTACAGGACCGTCCTCTTTAGCGCCGAGCGTATACTCAAACACACCAGTTTTCATGCCACCTTTCTCTCCGTGGACCATTAACATCAGCATATCGCCTGATTCTACTGGTTCCATCAAAATTGCATTTACGTTTTCATTCTTTCCTATTTTTAACGGAGCGTAGCCGATAACAGGACCAGGCTTCATTGATTCGTCTGTTCGGTGGACAACCATCCACCCATTGTCATCAGCATGAGCCATTTCAGCGGTCACCGTTCCTCCGGACATATCTTGATCGACGCCTTTAATACTCGGGGCGGAAAAGCTGAATGAAGAAAAACTAATCAGAAACGCAGCTAAACCAAACTTTATCAGTGATGTATTAATGAAATCCTTCATATATATTCCTTAGCAGTCAATGAGTTTGTGCATTGCAGTAGCTTTTACGTATTTCCTAGCAAAAAAGTTTAGCTAAAACGTAAATAATGTCGATAAATTGAATAGGGACCGTGCTGCTTTGGAGCCAATGCATTTTTGGGAGTGGGGTCAATCGGTGTAAGAGCAAGCACGAGCAATGTCGATTAGGTATGGGGGGCGATAGGGAGAAAAGCTTTATGCACCAGTAATTATAGGTTGTGCAGTGATTGGTATAAAAAACAAATAAGTGTTCTGGCCAGCAATAGAAAAAGCCCTCGACGAATCGAGGGCTTTGTATCTATATCCAACTAGATGTCAGAAGCGATTATTTAGCTTCTTGGTCTGCTTGGATAGCTGTTAGAGCGATGGTGTACACGATGTCGTCTACTAGCGCGCCACGAGATAAGTCGTTTACAGGCTTACGCATACCTTGCAGCATTGGACCGATAGATACTAGGTCAGCTGAACGTTGTACCGCTTTGTAAGTTGTGTTACCCGTGTTTAGGTCTGGGAATACAAATACTGTCGCTTTACCTGCAACTGGAGAGTTTGGTGCTTTAGAAGCAGCAACGTTTTCCATAATAGCAGCGTCGTACTGTAGAGGACCGTCAATGATAAGATCAGGACGTTTCTCTTGAGCCAGTTTTGTTGCTTCACGTACTTTATCAACGTCTGCACCCTTACCAGATTCACCAGTAGAGTAAGAGATCATTGCAACGCGTGGTTCGATACCGAATGCTGCTGCAGAGTCAGCAGATTGGATAGCGATTTCAGCAAGCTGTTCAGCAGTTGGATCTGGGTTGATTGCACAGTCACCGTAAACCAGTACTTGATCAGGTAGAAGCATGAAGAATACTGAAGATACGATAGACGCATTTGGTGCCGTCTTGATGATTTGGAACGGAGGAACGATAGTGTTCGCCGTAGTGTGAACAGCACCAGAAACTAGGCCGTCAACTTCGTCGTTCTCAAGCATCATTGTGCCTAGGAATACTGAATCTTGTAGCTTCTCACGAGCCACAACTTCAGTCATGCCTTTCGCACCGCGCAACTCAACTAGGCGAGCAACGTAGTTTTCACGAACAGCATCTGCATCGATGATGGTTACACCAGTACCTAGCTCAACGCCTTGTTGAGCCGCTACGCGACGGATTTCATCTGGGTTACCTAGAAGTACACAGTCTGCAATGCCGCGTTCAGCACAGATTGCCGCTGCTTTAACTGTGCGTGGTTCGTCACCTTCTGGAAGAACGATACGCTTACCTGCTTTACGAGCAAGTTCAGTTAGCTGGTAACGGAACGCTGGTGGGCTTAGACGACGAGACTTCTGAGTGCCTTCAGTCATAGACTCGATCCAGTTACCGTCGATGTGGCCAGCAACGTGTTCGTTGATGAACTCGATACGCTCTTTATCGTCTGCAGGTACTTCGATGCTGAAGCTCTGTAGGTTTAGAGACGTTTGCCAAGTGTTACCTTGTGCTTTGAAGATAGGTAGACCAGTGTCGAATGCTGGTTTACATAGGCCTTCGATTTCGCTAGGGATATCGTAACCGCCAGTTAGCAGTACTGCACCAATATCCACACCGTTCATTGCAGCAAGAGAAGCAGCAACGATAACATCAGGACGGTCTGCAGAAGTAACAAGTAGAGAACCCGGTTTGAAGTGCTCAATCATGTTTGGCAGAGAACGTGCACAGAAAGTGATGCTCTTGATGCGACGAGTGTTGATGTCACCTTCGTTGATGATATCTGCTTTCAGGTGTTTAGCCATGTCGATTGCACGAGTCGCAATCAGATCAATGCTCCATGGCACACAACCTAGTACACGAATTGGAGAAGTGTTGAAAATTTCCATCACTTTCAATTCGTTTTGTTTCGCGCTGTCTGCATCGTCAAAGATTTCAGATAGGTCAGGGCGAGTACGGCCAGCTTCGTCAACAGGAGCGTTTAGTTTGTTGATGATAACACCAGAGATGTTTTTGTTTTTAGTGCCGCCGAAGTTAGAACATGCTACTTCGATACGCTCTTTCAGTTGCGCAGGGTTATCAGTACCTGGAGTCGCAACTAGCACGATTTCTGCACCAAGTGTTGCCGCGATTTCCGCGTTTACTTGGTTTGCAAATGGGTGCTTACGAGTAGGTACAAGACCTTCGATTAGCGTAACGTCTGCGTCTTTGTTGATTTGGTTGTAACGTTCAACAACGGTTTCTAGCAGCTCGTCCATGTTGTCGTTACCGATTAGGCTTTCAGCAACAGACATCGCCATTGGTTCACCGATCTTCATATCGCTGTTACGACCAACGATAGTTGAAGTCAGATCTGGCTGATCACCACCTGAACGTGGCTGACAGATTGGCTTGTAGAAAGAAACTTTAACGCCTTTACGCTCCATAGCGCGAAGAACACCCATGCTAACGCTTGTTAGGCCAACGCCTGCGCTAGTAGGGATAAGCATAATAGTACGAGACATTCGTAGAGTACCTTTAGCTATTTGGGGGATAAAAGCTCAACTCTTATTCCATGAAGCTCGAAGAATAGGAGTTGAGCCCCTAAGAAATTCGTTTGATTGAAAATCTGGCTAGCCGAGTGGCTAGCCAGGAATTCAATTAAAGACCTGTCAGGCGAGCAGTGTCTTCAGCGATGACTAGCTCTTCGTTAGTAGAGATAACCATTGCAGGGATACGGCTGTTTTCAGTCGTGATAACGCCTTCGCCGCCGAAGCGAGCTTTAAGGTTAGCTTCGCTATCTACTTCGATACCGAAGATGCCAAGACGGTTTAGAACCATTTCACGGATAGGGCCAGAGTTCTCGCCGATACCGCCAGTGAAAGTGATTGCGTCTAGACGGCCTTCCATTGAAGCAGTGTAGCCAGCAACGTATTTAGCTAGACGGTGACAGAACACGTCCATTGCGCGCGTTGCTTCTTCTTTTTGACCGTAGTTGTCTTCAACGAAACGACAGTCAGAAGTCACTTCAGTTAGACCTTGAAGACCAGACTCTTTAGTTAGCATCGTGTTGATTTGATCAACAGAGTAACCTAGAGCGTCGTGTAGGTGGAAGACGATAGCAGGGTCGATGTCGCCACAGCGAGTACCCATTACCAGACCTTCAAGTGGAGTAAGACCCATAGAAGTGTCTACAGATTGACCGTTCTTGATCGCACATACAGATGCGCCGTTACCTAGGTGACAGTTGATGATGTTTACTTCTTCAACTGGTTTGTTTAGTAGGCCTGCAACTTCACGAGTGATGAACAAGTGAGAAGTACCGTGCATGCCGTAACGACGGATACCGTGTTCTTTGTATAGGTTGTATGGAAGAGCGTATAGGTAAGACTCTTCAGGCATAGTTTGGTGGAACGCAGTGTCAAATACAGCAACGTTTTTCAGCTCTGGGAAGTTTTTCTTAGCCGCTTCGATACCGATGATGTGAGCAGGGTTATGAAGAGGTGCAAATGTTGCAGCGTCTTGAATACCTTTTAGAACTTCATCAGTAATTAGTGCAGATTGAGTGAACTGCTCGCCGCCGTGAACGATACGGTGACCGATTGCGCCTAGGTTAGCTTTAAGCTCTGGCTTAGAAGCAAGAATAGTTTCTACCATAAACGCTAGTGCTTCTTCGTGAGCTGCACCATTGCCTAGTTGAGCTTCGTGCTTGCCATCAAGTTTCCACTTGATGCGAGCTTCAGGAAGGTGAAGACACTCAGCAAGACCTGACAAGTGCTCGTCGCCGTTCTCGGCATCAACAACGGCAAATTTAAGAGAAGAACTACCGCAGTTTAAAACTAAAACTAGCTTAGACATGTATGACTACCTGTTATTCGTCTGATAAAAAAATCAGTTAAAGAATGAAAAATTAATCACAAGAATAGCCGATACCCAGAAGGCTGCGTACTAATCCTGGTCAAAAATTGTTCTAATTCCATATAAAGAAATAGTGATGAACCCTTCCATCACTATGATGCGATCCGTGCAGATAGATATCTCGGAGTTGCTTAAATTGTAAATAACAGCAACAATGAGATTGAGGGTCTGCAAAGGATAGCGATAATAAGCAATGATAACAAAAAAAATTTGAAAGAATATTAACTTTCATCAATTTTTTGTACCTTCAGTTGAAATGTTCAACTATTTTTTAGTGAGAGAGCGGTATGAGTAATAAAGTCGGATTGATCCATAGCCTGAAAGATGGCCAGAATTACATGGAGATCTGGCCAGTTCGTAAAGAGCTAAGCGCCATATTTCCGGAACAGCGTATCATTAAGGCGACTCGCTTTGGCATTAAAGTCATGCCGGCCGTTGCTGCGATCAGCGTACTCACTCAAATGGCATTCAACAATTACCACGCGTTACCTCAATCCATTGTTGTTGCCTTGTTTGCGATTAGCTTGCCACTTCAAGGCATTTGGTGGCTTGGTGCTCGATCCAACACGAAATTGCCGCCTTCTTTGGCCTCTTGGTATCGGGAGTTGCATCAAAAAATTGTGGAAACAGGTTTTGCATTAGAGCCTGTCAAAGCTCGCCCTCGTTACAAAGAGCTTGCGATAATACTGAACCGAGCGTTTCGCCAGCTCGATAAATCGTCATTAGAGCGTTGGTTCTAATTTAAATTGTTTGAAATGGAGTGTGCACTGGCCGCTCCATTTTTGATCCTGCCTCTATTACCTACTTTGACGGTCGTTGATGAAGCGAGCGAAGCTTTGTTTACCAAAGATTCTTTCCGGATGAAGAAGTCCCCCCGATCACAAATGTTGCTTTAGTGTTAAATCTTTCTTTTCTTTACTAAGACTTAGTAGTAATAATAAAAACAAGATGCGCAAGAAGTGCACAGTTATATGAACACAACAATACCGCCTTCAAACATTTGAATTCACGAGTCGATACACATATTGAAAGCTCGTGAAACAAGGACGAAGTCACATCAAGGAGTTATGATGAAAACGAAACGTTTATTAGCCACTGCCGTTCTATCAGCTACTGCTATTTTCTCTTCTACCAATGTACTGGCCGCCACTGCAACTGTCGCAGTTTCACAGATTGTCGAACACCCGGCGTTAGACGCGACGCGCCAAGGATTGCTTGATGGTTTGAAAGCGAAAGGCTACGAAGAAGGCAAAAATCTAGAATTTGATTATAAGACCGCACAGGGTAATCCAGCGATTGCGGTGCAAATTGCCCGTCAGTACGTCGGTGAAAATCCTGATGTGTTAGTTGGCATCGCGACACCTTCGGCACAAGCTTTGGTGTCGGCTACTCGCTCTATTCCTGTTGTCTTTACTGCGGTAACAGATCCGGTTGGTGCGAAATTGGTTAAGTCGATGGAACAACCAGGCAAAAACGTAACTGGCCTGTCTGATCTTTCACCCGTTGCTCAGCATGTCGATCTCATCCAAGAAATTCTTCCTCAGGTGAAAAGCATCGGGGTTGTATTTAATCCCGGTGAAGCTAATGCCGTGACTTTAGTTGAATTATTAAAAGAAAGCGCAAAAGCAAAAGGCATACAAGTGGTTGAAGCGACCGCACTAAAAAGTGCTGATGTTCAGTCTGCGACTCAAGCGATTGCAGCGAAATCAGACATTCTTTACGCCCCAACAGACAATACAGTTGCAAGTGCGATTGAAGGGATGATTGTGGCAGCGAATCAAGCGAAGAAACCTGTATTTGGTGGCGCGACGTCGTATGTCGAAAAGGGTGCTATTGCAGGCTTAGGTTTTGACTACTACCAGGTTGGTGTACAAACCGCGGATTACGTGGCGGCGATTCTTGATGGTCAAGAACCAGGCAAGCTGGATGTAAAAGTCGCGACGGGCTCTGACCTTGTAATTAATGAAAGCGCAGCATCTAAGCTCGGTATCAAGCTGCCAAGTTCTGTGGTTGAACGTGCGACAAGCATGCAATAAGTAACGCTTTTTGGGGTTAAGCCTGTCACGTTGGTTGGTAGACGCTTGCCCCAAAATTGATACTCGCCGGATTTCTCGTGTAGAGCATTCTGCTAGAGAAGAAGGGGAGTATACGTTAGAAGTCTTAAGTTCAGGTTGGTATTAGCCAGCCTGAGCATGCAGAAAGGAGCAGTTATGTCTGCATTTGCTTTTTTTGGCGCACTCGAAATTGGCTTGATTTATGGCCTAGTCGCTCTGGGTGTGTATCTTACGTTCCGTGTTCTCGATTTCCCCGATTTGAGTGTGGATGGCAGCTTTCCAATGGGAGCGGCGGTGGCTGCAACGGCGATTGTCGCAGGTATTAATCCTTGGCTTGCGACAATAATGGCGATGATAGCTGGTAGTATGACGGGGTGGGTAACCGCTTTTCTGGCTGTTCGGTGTGGTATTTTACACCTGTTAGCTTCCATTCTTACCATGATCGCTGCATTTTCAATTAATATTCGTATTATGGGTAAACCTAATATGGCGTTGCTTGGAGAGGATACTATTCTCACTCCGTTTGAAGCATTGGGCGATGCGATGTTTATTCGCCCTCTGGTTGTTGGGGTCTTAGTTCTTCTTTCCGCTTTCTTTGTCATTCGCCTGCTGAACAGCGACTTTGGTCTTGGTTTACGAGCCACGGGTGTGAATGCGCGTATGGTTTCTGCGCAAGGGGCGAGCACTGGCTTTTATACCTACTTTGGCTTGGCTTTATCCAACGGGTTTGTGGGATTCGCAGGCGCGTTGTTTGCACAAACGAACAGCTTTGCGGATGTGACCTCTGGCGTGGGCACCATTGTCGTTGGTTTGGCAGCTGTGATTTTGGGGCAGACCCTTATTCACGGGCGCAAGATTTGGGTTGCGGTGTTTGCGGTCATCATCGGTTCGGTACTTTATCGCCTTGCAGTGGCTTTCGCTTTGAGCTCTGGCATGTTTGGTTTACAAGCTTCAGACCTCAACCTGGTTACCGCAGTATTGGTGGCTGTGGCGCTTATTGCTCCAAAGCTAAAACAGAGCATGAGAGCGAAACAACGCGTTACTGATGCTAAACAAGCGGCATCAAAAAATGGTTCTGGGGAGGCATTATGATCGAACTAAATAATATTCAGGTCACGTTCAACCCTGGGACGATTTTGGAAAATCGTGCATTGAAAGGCGTCTCTTTAGAGGTTCCAGAGCATCAATTTCTTACCGTGATTGGTTCTAATGGCGCAGGAAAATCGACGTTGCTTGGTGCGGTGACAGGTGAGACGCCGATGATAGGTGGTCAGGTGATCATTGATGGCAAAGACGTCACCAAGCAGACGGTTGCCCAACGTGCGACGCAATGCGCCCGAGTGTTTCAAGATCCATTGGCCGGGACTTGTGGTGAACTGACGATAGAAGAGAACATGGCTCTAGCGCACATGCGTGGTAAAAAACGCAGCTGGGGGTTGGCGCTCTCTACCAAACGTCGTAAGCTGTTCCAAGAGCGAATTAGCATCCTCGGTCTTGGTTTAGAAGACCGCTTGGGCGATAGCATTGGGTTGCTGTCTGGTGGACAACGACAAGCCGTTAGCCTTGTGATGGCGACGTTATCGGAGAGTAAGTTGTTGTTGCTTGATGAACACACGGCTGCGCTTGATCCTCGTATGGCGGCGTTTGTTATCGACTTAACTAAACGTATTGTCGATGAGTTCGATTTAACCGTGATGATGGTGACGCATTCGATGAAAGACGCATTAGCATGTGGCGATAGGACCGTAATGCTTCACCAAGGTGAAATTGTGCTTGATGTGGCTGGAGAGCAGCGCGCTAACATGCAAGTACCAGACTTGTTGGATATGTTCTCCAAAGTGCGTGGTGAAGAGCTGGCAGATGACAGTCTTTTGTTGAACTAAGCGGTATCCGACAAGTCACTACGCCTACTAAGTGTGATCCTCCTTGAGAAAATTGGCTGATATGTCAACTCGCAAGGAGGATTTCTTGTCTCTAATTCTTCAATAACATAGTGGCATATCCGATGACGAGGAGTGCCCATAATGAACCTGCCATTTATTTTTCATAGTCAAACTATTGATGGTTTAGCTTTTAATGACGAGCAAGTTACAGTCAGACTGAAAACCGAGACATTGGATTTTGATTCCGTCTATGTGCGTATTGAGCCGGACAACGAAGAATATCTGGTCGACATGGCTCAAGTAGGAACGGCTGGTGAATTATTACTATGGGAGGCATCGTTTCGACCAAATCAAGATCGAGATGTCACGCATTATGTGTTTAAGCTCCTCAAAGACGGACAACAATACTGGCTCGATGCACGAGGCGTACAAAAGCGTATTCCACCCAAAGAGTTCCACTTTAAGTTGAATGTAAACCATCAACCACCAAGCTGGGTCCAAGAGCAAGTTTTCTATCAAATCTTTCCTGACCGTTTTTCTGCTAGTAAAAGTGAGTCCGATATTCGCCACGCTTATGCTCAGTATGATTCTGCATCGGTCGTCAAGGGGTGGGGAGACGCGGTAGGCTCTCACCAAAATACCGGGGCGCGTGAATTCTTTGGCGGCGACCTCAAAGGTGTGGAGCAAAAGTTGGACTATCTTGAACAGCTCGGCGTTACTGCGCTTTATTTTAATCCGATCTTTTCTTCACCAAGTAATCATAAATACGACACCACTGATTACTTCACTGTTGACCCTATGTTCGGCACCAATGATCAGTTTGCTGAACTGTGTGAGAAAATCCGTGGTAAGAATATGAAGATTGTCTTAGACGCGGTGTTTAACCACACGTCAGTGCATCATCCTTGGTTTGATATCGAACAAAAAGGAGAAGGAGCGTATGGCAATCCGCAGTCAAAGTTCCGTGATTACTACTTTTTCGAAGGCGAAACCAATCACTACATGGGTTGGAAAGGCATTGGTAACTTACCGGTTCTGAACTTTGAAAATGAACAGGTGCGCGACTACATCTACCAAAGTGAAGAGTCTGTCATCAAGTATTGGCTGAAGCCACCGTACTTGGTTGATGGCTGGCGGTTTGATGTAATCCATATGCTTGGCGAAGGGGAAGGCGCGAAAAACAATGCTCATTATGTGGCAGCGTTTCGTCATGCAACTAAGTCAGTAAACCCGAATGCTTATGTGTTAGGTGAGCACTTTTTTGAAGCAACGCAGTGGTTGCAAGGTGATCAAGAGGATGGGGCGATGAACTACTACGGTTTTGCTCATCCAGTCCGAGCTTTTATCGCACGACAAGACATTATGTACGATCCAATCAACATTGATGGTTTGGAGTTTAAAGTATGGTTGGACGAAGCCAGAGCAAAAATCCCATTTTCGAATCAGCTATCGCAGCTGAATCAACTCGATAGTCACGATACTGCTCGGTTTATCACACTGGTTGATGGTGATAAGCGTAAAATGAACATCGCGCTAGCAATGCTTATGACTTACGTTGGCACGCCTTGTATTTACTACGGGAGTGAAGTCGGTCTAGAAGGAGGTCTAGACCCGGATAATCGTCGTTGTTTTCCTTGGAATGAAATCGAAAGTTCACAATGGCTATCGCTTTACCAACAATGGATCAAGATACGTAAACAATGTAAGCCTTTACAGTCGGGCTGTATTCAATGGCTGCATTGCACTAACAACCAGTTGGCGTACGCACGTGTACTGGGTCGTGAAGCAGTCGTTGTTATGATTAATCTCAGTGGTAATGAATGTTCAATCGATTTACCTATGTGGCAACTGGGCTTGGAGGTTAGCCAAGTTATATCGTTGTTAGATGACACAGAACAGGTTGATTATAAAGGTCATATCTCTGTCAATATGTCGGCACAGAGCTGCAAATTATGGCGACTAAAGTGACACCACACTCTATATTGATTAAACTCCTTTAATATATAAACGGTCTCAAACAGCGCGCACACATTTGTTTGGTCTCTTGTTATCTGGTGCTGCATTGCATGCGTCACCAGATAACGAGTATCAATTTAATAGCAGTCATAAGAGACTATTGACCTTTCATATGCATGGTACTCAATGGTAAACCAAAGGCGATTTAGCCTCTCATTTGTCATCTTTTTTCCTATGGCGTTATTTGTAGTGGTTTTACTCGTGACAACGAAAAATTACTATGATGCGGTTAACCGCTATATCGATTCTGAGTATTCGCGTATCGAGCGTGCAATGTCTCGCGGTATTAAAGTACTCACGGCTTTAGATTACAGCTTCACCAACTATACCAATTACGCTAACCCACTGTTTGAAGAACATAATTCTTTAGTCAAAGAAGGGCTTTGTTATCTTTGGCCTATAGATGTGTTATTACTCGAAAGTGTTTATAGTGAGGGGTTACCTGCGGTTGACCTTGATTATATGATCGTAGGGGATGAAAGCTTATGTCAGCAAGGTTCAACGATTAACCAGTTAGCTGAACAAAAGGCGGGTTTTGCGCCGTCATTGTCATTTCTGCACGATATTGAATCGCACATTGTTGGAATCCATTACATTGACAAGCGCGGTTACGTTATCTCCTCACCCGATACCTACGCAAAAAATTTCACTAGAGAGCTTTTGTCAACGCTAAAAGCCCGACCTTTTTGGCAAAAAACCGCGCAAGATAAAGTGAACATTACCTTGGCTGGACCAGGGCCTGTGTTGGACTCGATGGAAGGTCAAGTCATTAGTATGACGGTACCCGTCTATGAGAAAGGAGAACATCAAGGTGTTTTGTCTATTGATTTTGACATCAATACGCTCATGGCTTCGTCGCTAGGTCTTGTTGGTCAGTTTCATTTGGTTTCCAATTTACAATCCATTCCTTCAAACAGTACACGAATCAAACCAGTCGAATTAGAGCGATTGAGTGCGAATCACAGCATGTACTACGAGTACAACCTTTGGGATGAAGCTAAGAACCTAGCGGTTTTTGAAAAATACAGCCTTATTGTCGCACTATTTATTTACGTGCTGAGTACCGTCGTCTTGTTCTATGTGAATATGCATAGCGAGCGACGTTACTTTAAAGAACTGGCAGCAAGAGACCCAATGACCAGCTTATTGAATCGTCGAGGTATGCAAACCGTGTGGCGTAATAAGATGACAAAAAAACAGGTTGCTTTGGCAGTGTTCGATATTGATAACTTCAAGAAGATCAACGACACCTATGGTCATGATGTCGGTGATTCTGCAATTCAGCTTGTTGCAAAATGTATACGTGAAAATATTCGCCATACCGATGTTGCCTCAAGGTTTGGTGGCGAAGAGTTCGTTTTAGCTATTTATGACGAAGATTCAGAAGGCATTAAACTCATTTTAAACAGAGTAAAAAAAGCCATAGATGAGCGCTCGATACGCGTAACGAAAGAAGGCTTTACGATCTCTGGCGGTGTGGTGTTTAGTAAAGAGAGCCGAGTAGAAAACTTTGATGAGTTGTTTAAAGCGGCGGATGAAAAGTTATATCAAGCCAAAAGTACCGGAAAAAATAAGATTTGTTACTAGGATTTAGGTACTAAAAAGGACGAGATATTCGTCCTTTTTGTGTTCGGGAATTATGCAACCTGAGAGTTTAAGTCATCGCGGTAGCGTTGAATATGCTCAACAATTGGTGCGGCTTTGTTGAACGTTCTGATTTCTCTAAATAGGTCTTTTGCTTCAGGATAAGCCTGACGTAAGTAAGAGAACCATTGTTTTACGCGGTTTGGGTAATACAAGCCTTTATCGCCTTTCATCTCGAACTTGGAGTAATAGATGAGCAACTCAACCACCTCGGGCCATGACATTGGCTGGTGGTTATGTTTCACCATATTGCCTAAGTTAGGGATATTGAAAGCGCCTCGGCACACCATCAAAGAGTTAACGCCAGTCGTTTCAATGCAACGTTGACCGTCTTCATAATTCCAAATTTCACCATTCGCTATCAGTGGGATATCAAAACGTTCGCGAATTTGGTTGATGTAATCCCATTTTATCTCAGAAGCTTTATAACCACCTTGTTTAGTACGTGCGTGTACGGTCAATTCATTTGCGCCAGCAGACTGAATGGCATCGACAATTTCAAAGCAATCTTCAGGGTTCTCCCAGCCAAGACGAATTTTTGCAGTTACGGGAATGGCTTCTGGAACGGCTTCTCGACAAGCTTTAACCACACGGTGAATGAGCTCTGGATGTTGGAGTAGCGCTGCTCCACCTTTACTTTTGTTGACCATTTTGGCTGGGCAACCAAAGTTTATATCAATGCCTCTTGCGCCAAGGTTTGCCGCTTTAATTGCGTTCTCAGCCATCCAGTTCGGTTCTTGTCCCAACAATTGCACATGTACTGGCACACCAGATGCAGTCTGAGAACCTTGCAACAGCTCTGGGCATAAACGGTGAAACACATGATCGGGTAATAGCTGGTCGATTACGCGAACAAACTCCGTAACACACAGGTCATAGTCGTTTATCTCGGTCAGGATTTGGCGCATCAAATGATCTAAAACGCCTTCCATTGGGCCTAGTACAACTCGCATAGCTTGCCTAATACAGTTTGGTGGTAAAAAGGAGGGCGATTGTAGCGATGTAAGTTAAGTTTGTCATTAAAAGAGTCGAAGCGCCCAATGTAGTCAAACACACAACGTTAGGTTACGTGCTTTTGAGCTCTGAGGTATAATGCCGCCAAATTTATGGGAAACCAGATGTCATGCAATACACATTGATTGAAAAAGGTGAAGTTCACGTCGATGAATCTTGCCTATTTATCGAAGGCGCAGTGTTAGCTGCGAATCTGACGACAAAACCACTCGCTCCTGAAAAGTGGTTAGAGCCGCTATTAGGTGAGGGATTCAAAGCGATTCAACCAGCTGTGGAAGAGCAAATTCACAAGCAGCATAACCGAATTCAACGAAACGAATATTCCGTGCTAGAGCTAACAGGCAAAGAACCTGAACAACTTGCTGATTTTGCCGAAGGCTTTATGTCTGTTTGGCCAATGATTGAAGAACAGTGGCAAGACGTTGAGCTCAATGATGGATTACAGCGTATGCTGCAAGCATTACTGACCACTTTGATGCTGGCGATCGATGAGCCAGCAACGCAGCAACAGATGCGCGACGCAGGTATTGAAACGCCACCGGCCCTGACAGATTTAGTCGACCAGCTTGATTTAATGGTCGGTGAAGTCGCGCTGGGCGCGGATGAGTTGATGGTAGGCAATAAAGCTCAAAGCCTAAACCCATTCAAAGGTATCGGGCGCAATGATCTCTGTCCTTGTGAGAGCGGAAAAAAATTCAAGCAGTGCTGTGGTCAATAACGCGGCTAAGTCGAATCGCCGCGCTATCCACTTAACAAAAAGCCGACCAGATGGTCGGCTTTTTGTTAATTTTTACGCGTCAGTAGGATTAACGAATTGGATTAACGCGTTTTGCAGGGAAGAATTGTGCAATTACAATTAATGCCAAAGCGATTAAATTGCCTGCAAAAATTACGACTAACCATTGTGGCATTGATAAATCAAGGAACTGCCATACAACCTTAGAGCAATCACCATATGCTTCAAACATCCAAGGAACCCACTGATTGAGCGGAGCCCAGCTAGGGAATGTGACGAATAAATCGCAAGTCGCGAATGGTGATGGATTAAACTGGTAGTCAACGTGCTGCATCGCAAGTAACAAACCCTTGTAAGCACTTAATCCCCAGCCTATCAAACCTAGCCAGCGGAAAATTGGGTTCTTGGGTGCCAATATACCAACCATTGCAGCGACGCCCACTCCCATCATCGCGACTCTTTCATAAATACACATGACACATGGTGCAAGCATCATGACGTGCTGAAAATAGAGGGCACATGCTTCAAAGAAAACGACGAATAGCAGAAGCAGTAGCCACGATAAACGTCCCTTTGAAAACTGGTTAAGTGAATTTAAAATAGTCACGTTTTTGTTCCTGTCTGAAATAGAAAAAGCTCTGAATACTCAGAGCTTTTTATCGTGGATAAGTTTCCTAATCAACTCAAATTTTAGTGACCACCGGATACTACGGGAGTCAGATCACCACTATGAGGTAAAATCCAACCAGCTTCGTAGAAAGAAGCTGTTGCAGGCTCTAGGAAGAACATGATTCCCATCAGACCGACAATCGCAAGAACGACGGTGTAAGGCAGCGCCATGATAACCATTCGACCGTAAGACAGACGAATTAATGGAGCGAGAGCCGATGTGAGTAAGAATAGGAATGCCGCTTGACCGTTTGGCGTTGCAACAGAAGGCAGGTTAGTACCAGTATTGATTGCCACCGCCAGTAAGTCGAACTGATCACGAGTAATGAGGCCCTCAATGAGTGCAGTTTTTACTTCATTGATGTAAACCGTACCAACGAACACGTTATCCGACACCATAGATAATAAGCCATTCGCCACATAGAACAGAGCTAGCTGAGTACCTTTATCTTCAACGGCAAGCACCGCATCGATGACTGGTTTAAACAGCTCTTGGTCAATGATTACAGCAACGATCGAGAAAAATACTGCAAGCAGTGCAGTGAAGGGCAGGGCCTCTTCAAACGCTTTCCCCATGGAGTGCTCTTCAATGACACCAGTAAATGCGGTCGCTAAAATGATCACAGAAAGGCCAATTAAGCCGACAGCAGCTAAGTGCAAAGCGAGTGCAACGATCAACCAAACCGCAATAAGACCTTGAACCCAGAGTTTTGCGACATCTTGATTTGTTCGCGTTTTACGCTCTTCACGGTCAAAATCGACGAGGATCTGACGAACGTTATTAGGAAGCTTCGCGCCGTAGCCAAACACTTTAAGCTTTTCAACTAAAGCACAAGTGATGAGACCACAGAAAAATACAGGTAGTGTCACTGGAGACATACGGATTAGGAATTCACCAAATAACCAACCCGCTTGGTCTGCAATAATTAAGTTTTGAGGTTCACCAACCATCGTGGTTACGCCACCTAAGGCAGTACCTACACCAGCATGCATCAACAAAGAGCGCAAAAAGGCACGATAGTTTTCTAAGTCATCACGCGTTAGTTCAGTGATCGTGTCATCTTGTGTATGGTCATGGTCACCGATAGGGTTACCAGACGCTACTTTGTGATAGATAGAGTAAAAGCCGATCGCCACGCTGATAACAACGGCGATAACCGTCAAGGCATCCAAAAATGCAGACAAAAATGCCGCAGCAAAGCAGAACGCGAGTGATAGTAGGGTTTTAGAGCGAATGCCAAGTAAAATTTTGGTAAAAATGAACAGCAATAGCTGCTTCATGAAGTAGATGCCCGCAACCATAAACACCAGAAGTAGCAGTACTTCGATATTTGCTACTAATTCGTGCTTAACTTGCGCAGGGCTAGTCATGCCGATAGCAATGGCTTCAATAGCAAGTAAACCGCCAGGTTGTAATGGGTAGCATTTTAATGCCATTGCTAGCGTGAAAATAAATTCAGCGACCAACAACCATCCAGCTACAAATGGGTTTATTAGGAAGAATACAATCGGGTTAATTATTAAGAAGGCTATAATGGCAACTTTGTACCAATCAGGCGCTTTACCAAGGAAGTTCTTGATAAAAGCGTTTCCGAGCGATATCGGCATGATAATTCTCTTTATAACAAAATTATGAATAGACACTACAATAGTGCTTAAGTATCTGTTTGTTAGACTTATTAACTAGTCTTTAAAAACAATAACTTAGTAAAACAACAATCCTTTGTTTATTGTAGTCTTGCCAAGTTACTTCCCCTGAACTCAAGCACCGCTCACTTTCGACCGCAAACTCTACACTCAGGCATTTATTAGTCAATAACAAAACGTGATGCTACCGACTAAAATGACTTTTTAAATGTAATAACGCGATCAAAACGGCGTTATTATACCATGAAAGTCTTAAAAAAATCCTCTTGGATTTTAAATGACGGTCAGTGACGAGAAAAGGCAAATTAAGAAAGAATATTAACTGTGATATACAAAGTAATTTTTCATATTTTGAATATAAAAATGTGACACGGTTGTCTTTATTTCTCCGAGATTTGTGAGCTGTTTAATTAAATGAAAATTCATATTTTACTGCTTTCGCTCGCATGTTAGAGCCTCTTAAATTGACACAACATATAGAGTATTAACTCTATGTTATGGAGTCATTTCCACTATTGATCGTAAATTTTCTCAAACCGCTAAGTAGTGGTATGATGAGTAGTATCGACCCTCAGAAATCAATATTGGATAAAAAGTAGAATGGTCATAAAGGCGAAAAGCCCTGCGGGATTCGCAGAAAAATATATTATCGAGAGCATTTGGAACGGCCGTTTTCCTCCAGGCTCAATTTTACCTGCTGAGCGCGAGCTGTCCGAACTGATTGGTGTTACTCGAACGACTTTAAGAGAGGTTCTTCAACGACTAGCCCGTGACGGATGGTTAACTATCCAGCACGGCAAACCTACGAAAGTTAACCAATTTATGGAGACCTCTGGCCTGCATATTTTGGATACTTTAATGACGCTAGACGTTGATAATGCGACAAACATTGTAGAAGATCTGCTTGCGGCACGTACCAACATCAGTCCTATCTTTATGCGCTATGCATTTAAAGCGAACAAAGAGAGCTCTGAGCGTACAATTAAGAACGTAATCGAATCTTGTGAAGCTTTAATGAATGCGGCTTCCTGGGACGAATTCATCGCTTCTTCGCCGTATGCTGAAAAAGTTCTGCAGAATGTGAAAGAAGATAACGAGAAAGATGAAGCGAAGCGTCAAGAAATCTTGATTGCTAAAACGTTCAACTTTTACGATTATATGCTTTTCCAGCGCCTAGCATTCCATTCAGGAAATCAAATTTACGGTTTGATCTTTAATGGTTTGAAGAAGCTCTACGATCGTGTCGGTAGCTACTACTTCTCAAATCCAGCTTCTCGTGAGCTAGCTCTGAAGTTTTACCATCAATTGCTCGAAACTTGTGAAAGTGGCCAGCGTGAGCAACTACCAGTAGTGATTCGTCATTATGGTATGGAAAGTGCGTTGATCTGGAACGAAATGAAAAAGCAATTACCAACGAACTTCACGGAAGACGACAGCTAAGCGCTGACAAGTTGGATAAACGAAAACCGCAGTGCCTTAGGCCTGCGGTTTTTTTGTTTTTATTTATAAGTCGGCGACGAACCAAGCACCAATAATAAGGTATGGAACGTTTATCCTGCTAGTGAGAGTCTGGGTAACGGTAGATATAATGACTCTACGACATCTGAAAGGACATGGTCGTAAGTATTGAAGATGGTCAATGACAAGTCCGATGTGACGCCATAAAGCTCTGCTTCTGTTAAGTCGACATGACTCCCTGTCACGTATTCATTTAGCGTTTGTATTGAGCGCGTGGAAGCAGGAGAGGTAATGCTAAGTGGAGCGATAACCGCTAGTTGGTTTAGCTTACGCATCATGACCGATGCATAGTTTTTGAAACGCTCATTTCCGCCTTGTTCTCCTAAATCTTGAATGCTGATTCGTAACTGAGTCAGGGTCTCCAAGCTATCCATAATGTTTTGCCAGTTCATGTGATACTCATTATGCAAGTCATCTCTTTGCTCAACCGCTAGCCATGCGATGGTTACTTCATCCATCAAAAACAAGCAATGACGAATTAACTTACCATGCTCCATCTGGTTTCTTGCAACACTATGGTCATTCCATTGTTCAAGTAGTTTCCCTACTTTAATCTGTAATACGCGATACATGGGTTTGTTTTCAAACCGTGATGTTTCGACTAAAAGATGCAGCTTGTTAGTCAGAGCATCATGAAGAGCGTCCAATTTTTGTTGATCGTTTTGTTGGAATTGAAGCGAGTAGTGAGTAGCAGCTCGGTGGTGTCTCAGAAGGTGAACAACATCTCGCAACAATGTTAACAGCTGATATTTGCGCGCATGTTGCTGCTCTCGTTTAGAAGATAAGTGATATATTCCAGCTAAAATAGCGATGGACAATAGTGTGGAAATCAAAACAAACATAACCAACTCCTTGTTAGTGTTTGGACCTAACAAGGAAGATTGCAGTTTTGATGCCAAACAAAAACTCAATTTAAACAATTGGTTATATTGAATGTTCTTTTTGAATGGTCGTTGTTGGTGCATGGATTCACCAAATTTGTGAATATGTTTGATTATTCGGTGTCGATGCTTGGTGTACGCGTTATTCTTTGTGAGTTACATATTGATTACTTTTTAGTCTGATTCAAGTCACAATGTTTAGAAATTAAAATATTCGAACACTTCATATGATATAAGTTGTCTATTTTGTTGATTGTTCGAGGTAATTAATTTGTCTAATAAATTCGACCTATGCTTCAGTACTCACTCAAAGATAACGCTCCCTATCGATACAAATGATGAGGATAGGTACCTTCAGTTTCGTAAGGACAACCCACATATATTTGGTAGTTTTATTCCCGCAGGTACTCCTTTCATACTGAACGAAGGCTCTGTGATCAACATAGCTAAGTTGCGTAGCGAGAGACCTGATATAGCTTGTGCTCTTGATACTGTAAAAAGTTGGTCACAAGAAACCAAAAGAAATGTAGCCAATCTAACAAGTGAGTTTGGCGATGAAAACTTACAAGCGGTAGCCCTCCTCTATGAAAAAGAGATTAAGCCTTTTTTAGATGCTACTAATCATACTATGGGGGGGAAAATCGATGAGTATACTGCAGTAGGTGCTGCCGCTACTGCTGTTAATGAAAAGCAAGTCAGATTGAGTAATTTCGGGAAAGCTTTGCTCAAATATCAAAATGCCTTACTAGATGTACGTACAGCCTCACGAAATGGTGCGCAGAAAAAGGAGCTTGTGAAGCTTGGATATAGAGTTAAAGAAGCTCATAGTTCTTTGAATGCAAAATTTACAAAAGAACTTGCCCATTATGCAGGGCGAATTAAAAGTAGCCGCGGTAACATTTGGAGCAACCCGAATAGGGCTGTCAATATCGCGCGAAGCGGTAGGGATATAACTAAGTTACATTTAACATCTATAGCTAACATCCGCTCAATTCGAGTTCTTGAACAAAGCTCTAGTATTGTAGGTAAAAAGATCATCATGATTGATGCTGGTGTTCGCTTTAACAATGTTCGAAATGCCAAGAATAACGGAGAAAATTGGCAAAAAAGAGCGGCAATGGAAGTTGCTGGGTTTGGTGCGAGCAACGCTGCTGGCATTTGGACCACATCCAAAGTGATTGCATCTGGAATGGGAATCGCTTTAGCTGCTGGCCCATTTGGAGTAGTAGTATTAATAGGTGTTGGTTTAGGGGCTGGTTATGCGGCTGCAAAAATGGGTGATTGGTTTGGGCAAGGTTTAGCAGAAAAAACCTATGAAACTAGCTCTAAAGTAAATTGGTTTTAAAGGAGTAATTGTGTTTTGTTTCGATCTTATAGTGATGATTGTTGGTTGGACATGGTTACTGAGCACATTGGTTTTTATTCGTGTATCAGCAAAGCGGATTGAGACAAAAATATTGCAGGATGGTCATGATCCAATTGGCTGGGACAGAAATGGGTGGGGTTTTAGGTTTCCCATGTACGCCTCAGTGTTGATGCGAGGTAAACCTACGAAAGTATCGCTGGTAGAAGACAAACTTATTCTAAAGTACGCGACAGTCTTTGACCGAGTGCTTGCGTATATTGTCACAATAAGCTTCGTGATGGCACTTGCTTTGGGAGCAGTTATGGGGTTGGGGCCTGAAGAGTACAGAGTGAAAACCAGTTAAGCGCAGGGCTCTGTAGAACGGTGAATATAAGCCTAGTTGAAAAGCCAAATCCTTATAAAGGGAGCAACGTGTCTGATTTTGATATTGCAAATATGATTATCGGATGTACTTGGTTAGTTAGTACTTTGCTTTTCCTTGTGTGTGGCGCGACCATTACTTGGGGACCGGAAGAGTATAGGTTGCATTAAGTAATTTTATCTTGTTGTAAAAAAGGCTCAACTGAAATAGTTAAGCCTTTCTATTATGCGAAGAGCATTACATTACACGCATCCCTGGTTGAGCGCCTTCGTGTGGCTCAAGGATCCACAGGTCACTACCACCAGGGCCTGCCGCTAGGATCATACCTTCAGACATACCAAACTTCATCTTACGAGGTTTTAGGTTTGCTACCATTACCGTTAGCTTGCCTTCTAGCTCTTCAGGTTTGTAAGCTGACTTGATGCCAGAGAATACCTGACGAGTTTCACCACCGATGTCCAATTGGAACTTAAGCAGTTTGTTGGCTTTTGGTACTTCTTCACAAGAGATGATACGAGCGATACGCATATCTACTGCAGCAAAAGCATCGAACTCAATCTCTTCAGCGATTGGTTCTTTGTCTAGCTCGGTTTGGCTAGCCTTGTTCTTTTCCGCTTCAGCTTTCTCTTTCGCCGCCATTTCTACCGCCGCATCTTCTTTAGACGCTTCGATCATAGCTTCAACATTCTTCGGATCGATACGGTTGAACAGTGCTTTGAACTTAGTGATCTCGTGGCCTGTTAGTGGAGCAGCGATGTTTTCCCAAGTTAGCTCTTGGTTTAGGAACGCTTCAGTACGTGCAGCTAGCGATGGCATTACTGGTTTCAGGTAAGTCATCAGTACGCGGAACAGGTTGATACCGACAGAACAGATGTCTTGTAGTTCCTGATCTTTGCCTTCTTCTTTTGCTACAACCCACGGTGCTTTTTCATCAACGTATTGGTTAGCTTTGTCTGCCAATGCCGTGATTTCACGGATTGCACGACCAAACTCACGCGTTTCGTAAAGCTCAGCGATACGGTCAGCAGCAGCAACAAATTCGTTGTAAAGTTCAGGCTCTGCAAAATTGTCAGACAGTTTGCCTTCAAAACGTTTCGCGATGAAACCTGCGTTACGAGATGCCAGGTTAACGATCTTGTTAACAACGTCAGCGTTTACGCGCTGAGTGAAGTCTTCAAGGTTAAGATCTAGATCGTCGATACGGCTGTTTAGCTTCGCAGCGTAGTAGTAACGTAGACACTCAGGGTCTAGGTGCTCTAGGTAAGTGCTTGCTTTTACGAACGTACCTTTAGACTTCGACATTTTCGCGCCGTTTACGGTTACGTAACCGTGTACGAATACGTTGTTAGGCTTGCGGAAGCCAGAACCTTCTAGCATTGCTGGCCAAAATAGGCTGTGGAAGTAAACGATGTCTTTACCGATGAAGTGGTACAGCTCTGCTGAGCTGTCTTTTTTCCAATACTCGTCGAAATCTAGGTCGTCGCGCTTGTCACATAGATTTTTGAAAGAGCCCATGTAGCCGATAGGCGCGTCTAGCCATACGTAGAAGAATTTGTTCTTCTCACCAGGGATCTCGAAGCCAAAGTATGGTGCATCACGTGAGATATCCCATTGCTGCAAGCCAGATTCGAACCATTCTTGCATTTTGTTCGCTGTTTCAGCTTGTAGCGAGCCAGAGCGAGTCCACTCTTTTAGCATGCTTTCAAACTGAGGCAGGTCGAAGAAGAAGTGCTCTGAATCTTTCATTACTGGCGTCGCACCAGAAACCGCAGATTTAGGATTGATCAGTTCTGTTGGGCTGTAAGTCTCACCACAGTTGTCACAGTTGTCACCGTACTGGTCTTCAGACTTACATTTTGGACAGGTACCTTTTACGAAACGGTCCGGTAAGAACATCTCTTTTTCTGGATCGAACAGCTGAGAGATAGTGCGGCTAGAGATAAAGCCATTTTTCTTCAACTCAAGATAAATGTGTGACGCTAGCTCACGGTTCTCATCTGAGTGCGTGCTGTGGTAGTTATCAAAGCTGATATCAAATCCAGCGAAGTCTTTTTGGTGCTCTTCGCTAACTGCGGCAATCATTTCTTCAGGAGTAATACCCATCTGTTGCGCTTTAAGCATGATTGGCGTGCCGTGAGCATCGTCAGCACAGATGAAGTTTACAGTGTTGCCGCGTAGGCGTTGGTAACGAACCCAAATGTCCGCTTGGATATGCTCAAGCATATGACCAAGGTGGATCGAACCGTTAGCGTACGGAAGGGCACAAGTTACCAGCATTTTCCTTGACGGAAAGTTTTTTGGATCGTTTGCCATACTTAATATTCGCTTTTCTTGATAGGTATAAATAAATTTTGATGGATAATACTACCCCATGAACTGACTAACTCCAAGGTGTCAAACTGCGGAATGCCTTAGTTTTTTTGGGGTTCTGGTTGAGCCTAGACGGTGGTAGCATGACATCTAAAAGGAGGGCTTATGCATCAGTTCACTTCAAAGCAAGATTTTTGTCACTGGTTTAACCAATTCCAACATCCACAGTTGGTGGAAAACTGGGCAGATATTCATGGCGCAATTTCGATTACGACACAGGGTTCTATTGATATAACGTTGCCATTCGCAAGTAATGAGCTTCAAACCGTACTGCATGACTGGATCAAACAGCAGCAAGCCTCGGGTAAAGTGGCTGAATTCCCATTTAATATTCGCCTTGGAGTTAAAGCTTTAGAAACTCAAGTGGCTAACTCGGTTAAGGGTGTTAAGAACATCATTGCCGTCAGTTCTGCGAAAGGTGGCGTTGGTAAATCTACTACCGCAGTTAACTTAGCGTTGGCGATTGCTCAATCTGGGGCGAAAGTGGGATTGTTGGATGCAGATATCTATGGTCCGTCTGTACCTATGATGTTGGGGCAAGAAGATGCTAAACCAGAAGTTCGTGATGGCAAGTGGATGGAACCCATTTTTGCTCACGGCATCTATACTCATTCTATCGGTTATTTGGTGGATAAATCAGAAGCGGCGATATGGCGCGGTCCAATGGCTTCAAAAGCATTGTCGCAGTTATTAACTGAAACAGATTGGCCAGATTTGGATTATTTGGTGATTGATATGCCGCCAGGAACGGGGGATATTCAATTGACTCTGTCACAACAAATTCCGGTAACAGGTAGCGTGCTAGTCACAACGCCGCAAGATTTAGCCCTTGCCGATGCAAGGAAGGGAGCGGCAATGTTTAACAAAGTCCATGTCCCAGTCATTGGTGTTGTGGAAAACATGAGTTATCACATTTGTAGTCAATGTGGCGCGAAAGAGCATATTTTTGGTATGGGCGGAGCTGAAAAAATGTCGCAAGAATTTGGCTTAGCATTGTTAGGACAAATTCCGCTTCATATCTCGATGCGAGAAGATATTGACGCTGGCGTGCCAACGGTAGCAAGACGCCCAGAAAGTGAGCATGCAGGGTATTATAAGCAACTTGCCGATCGCGTATGTAGCACGATGTTTTGGCAAGGCAAAGCAAAACCTGATGCGATTAGCTTTACAATGGTGAACTAAGTTTACTATGCCTGTTGGTTGATAATTGCACATTTTAACGTTTGCTCGGAGGTTAATCCTCTGAGCAGGCAGAAACTTATGACTAAACCCTAATTCCAACTAGTAACTATGGGGTGAACTCCCTATAATCAGGCAGTTTATCTTTTTATGTGACTAGAAATCATCATCGGGTGCAAACTAATGTCTGATAATAATCAATGCGTCATCGTAGGTATTGCTGGCGCTTCTGCTTCTGGAAAAAGTCTGATCGCGAGCACTATTTATAATGAGCTTCGCGCGAAAGTAGGCGATCATCAAATCGGTGTCATCACGGAAGATTGCTACTACAACGACCAAAGCCACCTAAGCATGGAAGAGCGAGTAAAGACGAACTACGATCACCCGAGTGCGTTGGACCACGACCTACTGTGTGAGCACCTAGAAAAATTGGTACGTGGTGAAGCAGTAGAAGTGCCTGAGTACAGCTACACAGAGCACACAAGAACAATTAACACCACCACAATGACACCTAAAAAGGTGATCATTCTAGAAGGTATCCTTCTTCTTACAGACCCTCGTCTTCGTGATTTGATGCATGCGACAGTATTTATGGACACACCGTTAGATATTTGCTTGCTTCGCCGTGTTAAGCGTGATGTGGAAGAACGAGGCCGAACTATGGAGTCTGTTCTTAAGCAATACCAACAAACAGTACGTCCGATGTTCATGCAGTTTATCGAACCTTCTAAGCAATATGCGGACATTATTGTTCCTCGCGGTGGTAAAAACCGTATCGCAATTGATGTATTAAAAGCTCACATTGCAAGACTTTTGAAAGCTTAAGCCTATAGACGGCTATATCGCTTTATTTTTAGGAGAAGAAGTGGCACCTTAAGTGCCACTTCTTTTTTTGTTTTTAAATTAGTCAGTTGCAGGTTAAAACCAGACACTTTTCACGCTTTTGTGGAACTGTCAGCGGCAAATGGAGTCTGCGCTTATAATTGTAAAAACACTCGAGCAAGGAAAAACAAATGAAGAAACTGCTCTTAATTCTAGCAATACCGATTGTGGTCATTTTGGTCGCAATTTTAGCGTTAACCATCTTCGTCAATCCGAATCAGTTTAAACCCCTTATTGTTGAGCAAGCGCAAAAGCAAACGGGATTAGAGTTGGTGATTGAAGGAGATATCAGTTGGCAATTTTTCCCATCAATTGGCTTTGAGTTGGGACATACAGAATTGCGAAACCCACAAGGCTTTAGTAAACCCAATTTATTCAAAGTTGATACCGTTGGTGTAGACATCTCTGTTATGCCACTTTTTAGTCAACAGCTTGAAATTGGAAACGTCACGCTTGATGGTGCTGAGTTCTACATTGAAACCAAGAAAGATGGCAGCAAGAATATTGATGCACTGACGAAAGCCCAAACACAACAAGCAGAACAAGAGAGCAATGCTGCGCCTACGCAAAATGGTGAAACGCAAACTTCTGGTTCTGATTGGAGTATTAATCTTGCTGGCGTTACGGTTTCTAACGGTTCATTAGAAATGCAGGATAAGCAAGCCGGTAGTTACACCAAACTTTATGATATTTCATTAAACCTTTCCGAATTCGCTTTTGACAACTGGACAACGGCTGATTTTGGCGTGAAGGGCGAAATGAACGACCAAAAGTTCACCGCGAAAGGTCAGGCAGACTTTAAGCTAGAAAAAGGTTTGGCAAACTACGCGCTAAAGAACATCAACTTTGATGCGACATACTCTGACCCTGCCAATAAAATTGAATCGGCAACGATCGGTTTAGACACGTTTGAATTCGATAAAGTAAATAACCTGACTTATGCCATTAAGGGTGTCGCTGGTGGTATGAAGTTAGATATGCAGGGTGCTGGTCAACTTAGCGTGGACAAGGCTATCAGCAAAGTACAGTTGGATAAGTTAACTCTTAAATCGACTTTTGAGGGTGATGCTTTACCTCAGTCCCCGATGAAAGTCGACATGGTGTCTGATCTGTCTTTCGACCTAACGAAAAACCATCTGAGTTTTGTTCTAGAGAATTTAACAGCGAATGCTATCGCCCTAGATGGTAAGGCAGATGTGACACTCGGTGATATTCCTAAAGTACGCTTTGCTCTCCATAGCCCCAATATCGATCTTGATGAGTTTTTAGGGTTAGATAAGCAAGCTGCCGAAGGTAATAAGCCTGCTTCTGGTGGCGAGAGTGCTCCTGCCGGACCTGAGGTTGAGCCTGATTTGTCTGCGTTGAAAACGTTAGATGTAAAGGGTGACATTACCATCGACAAATTCAAAGCGGCAAATGCGAAGATGGAAGCGGTAAAAACGAGCTTCACTGTAAATCGTGGCGTGTTTGAGCTTACATCTTTTAGTTCGAAGTTGTACCAAGGCTCAATCTCAGCGACAGCGAAGTTAGATGCACGCCAATCACCAGCGACTTACAGTGTTAAAAAGTCAATCAAAGGCGTGAAAGTTCAACCGCTACTTATAGACGTTGCTGAAAACGACAAACTTGAAGGGACAGGTAACATTGATGTGAATGTTACAGGTAAGAGTCTCACGCCTACCGGTATCAAGAAGAATCTATCTGGTACGGTTGTTATCAATTTTGCTGACGGTGCGGTGAATGGCATCAACGTTGCTCAGTTGATTCGTGAAAACTATGCGAAATTTAAAGGGCAAAAAGTTGAAGGCACCAATGAAGCTAAGAAAACAGACTTCAGTGCGATGACGGCGACATTGAAACTCAACAAAGGTGTAGTATCAACGGATAATATGCAAGCTCAGTCTCCATTGTTACGTGTTCGTGGTAAAGGTACCGCAAACTACATCAATGAAACAGTCGACTTTACTATCAGCACGTCAGTTGTAGGCAGCCTAGAAGGCCAGGGCGGTAAAGATATAGATGAGCTGAAAGACATCACGATTCCAATCAATGTGTCTGGTAAGTGGGCAGAACCTAAATTCAAGCTCGTATTCGATGATGTTCTGAAGCAGAAAGCTCAAAAAGAAATCGATCGTGGCGTGGAGAAGCTAACGGACAAAATCAAAGACGAGAAAACCAAAGATGCGGTCGATGGTTTATTGAAGAATCTTTTCAACTAACCGTGCGTGAAAACCAAAAGGGTTGGCATTTTGCCAACCCTTTTTAAATTACTCTGCGAGTGTTACCAATCGACGCCTTTGAGGGCTTTTACGCCAGATTCAAATGCGTGCTTTACATTTTTCACTTCAGAAACGGTATCGGCCATTTCAATCAGGGTTCGATGTGCGCCACGCCCAGTAATAATAACCGACTGCATTTTAGGTCGGTTGCTCAGCGCTTCGACCACTTCGTCTAAGTCGATGTAGCCGTAGCTCACCATATAAGTTAGCTCGTCAAACAAGATGACATCGATAGAGTCGTCTTGCAGCATGCGTTTACATTCTTGCCATACGCCTTGCGCTGCTTCGGTATCAGCGGCTTTGTTTTGAGTTTCCCATGTAAAGCCGGTCGCCATTACTTGGAATTCAACGCCGAGTTTCTCAAGTAGGTTGCGCTCACCGTTGTCCCAAGTACCTTTAATAAACTGCGCGACAGCACAATTCAAACCATGACCCACTGCGCGTGCGATCGTACCGAATCCTGATGTCGATTTACCTTTACCATTTCCGGTAATGATCAGTAGCAGACCTTTTTCCTCTTGAGCAGCAGCGATTTTTGCGTCTACCTGTTCTTTGACTTTTTGTTGGCGAGCTTTATGGCGTGCTTCTTTATTTTCTTCGATAGACATAATACTTCCTTAATTCCTTTTCGTGCTGTGCCCAAGCTAATTTGGGTTCATTGATTTATCTCGCTATGATAGACCAACATATCGTGAAGAAAAACCACCGATAATTCAGGGAATAAAATGAAGAAAATACTTGTTGTTTGTATGGGAAACATTTGTCGGTCACCAACTGGAGAGGCAGTGTTAAGAGCGAAAGCTCAAAAGCTAGGCGTTGAAGTAGAGGTTGATTCGGCAGGTACAATTGGCTACCACGCAGGAAACCGACCGGATTCAAGAGCGATGGCAGCAGGAAAGCAGCGAGGTTATTCTTTTAAAGGAATGCGTGCGCGTCAAGTTACCATTGATGACTTTGAAAAGTTTGACCTGATATTAGCCGCAGATAAAGCAAATTTAGCCGATTTATTGGATATTTGTCCGTTGAAGTATCGACACAAAGTATCGTTATTTTTAAGTCATTCTGAGTCAGTTTACGACGAAGTCCCGGACCCATATTATGGTGGGGAAGATGGCTTTGAACTGGTGCTTGATTTAATCGAAGAGGCATCAGACGCAATTTTGAAGAAGCTATAATCGCCGTGCTTGAAGACAATAGAAAAAGGGATGAGCTCAGCTCATCCCTTTTTATTCGTGTTAACCCGCTAGTATGTCGGTTGCGACTTTGTAGCTTGGGTCTTCCTTCACGTTAATTTCAACCAAGCTGCCAGCTTTGTCCAAAAGTTTACGACAATCTGGGCTTAGGTGACGAAGGTGCAGCGTTTTACCTTGAGCATTGTAACGCTCAGCCAGTGTTTCAATGGCTTCAATTGCAGAGTGATCTGTCACGCGAGAGTCTGCAAAATCGACAATCACATCTTTTGGATCTTCAGGAGCGTTAAACAACTCTAGGAAGTTAGCCGCAGAGCCAAAGAAAATAGGGCCGTGAATCTTGTACTCTTTTGAACCTTCCTCGTTTAAGCACGTGTCGGCATAGATGTGCTTAGCGTGTTGCCATGCAAACATTAATGCAGAAACGATAACACCAACCGCTACGGCAACAGCAAGGTCAGTAAGAACAGTAACAACGGTCACAAGAACAATAACGAAGAAGTCTTGCTTCGGTACGCGGCGTGCTAGCTTAAATGTTGCCCATTCGAATGTACCAATGACAACCATGAACATCACACCAACCAGAGCAGCGAGTGGGATCATTTCAATTAGCGAAGAAGCGAATAAGATAAACATCAATAAAGCGATAGCCGCAACGATACCAGATAGACGACCACGACCACCTGAGTTTACGTTGATCATCGACTGACCAATCATCGCACAACCACCCATCGCGCCAAACACAGAACACGTCATGTTTGCCATACCTTGACCGATACATTCGCGGTTAGATTGACCACGAGTATTCGTCATCTCATCTAAAACTGTCAGCGTTAGCAGAGATTCAATTAGACCAATGGCCGCTAGAATGATCGCGTATGGAAGAATGATTTGTAGAGTTTCTAGCGTAAATGGCACCGCCGGAATAGAGAAGGTCGGCAGTGAACCTGCGAGTGTTGCCGCTTCATCACCAGACATTGTACGCAGGAAGTCAACAACAGTGCGAGTTTCCAGATCCAAACCAACCACTAAAGCAGTCACCGTTACGATTGCAACAAGTGAAGAGGGTACAGCCGTTGTGATTTTTGGTAGAAAGTGAATGATTGCCATAGTTAGCGCAACCAAACCAAGCATTAGTAGCATTTGGTCTTGTGGTAGCCAAGTAAGCATGCCGTTGATATCTGGCGCTTTAAACTGACCCAACTGAGCTAGGAAGATAACAATAGCCAGACCGTTCACAAAACCAATCATCACAGGGTGAGGCACTATACGGATGAACTTACCCAATTTAAACATACCAGCGGCAATTTGAAGTATACCAGCGAGCATGATGGCTGCGAATAGGTACTGGACACCGTGAGTCGCGACAAGCGAAACCATTACGACTGCCATGGCACCTGTTGCACCAGAGATCATGCCGGGACGACCACCGAAAATGGAAGTAATAAGACCAACGATGAATGCAGCGTAAAGACCGACCATCGGATCTACGCCTGCGACGAACGCAAATGCGACAGCTTCAGGAACCAATGCTAGCGCAACGGTTAAGCCTGATAGCACATCATTTTTTACGGAGTGCTTAGAAAATTGGGGAAATTCGAACATGTTTGTTTTTAAGTTCTCTTTGCAATGAGTTAAACCCGACACATATTCGTATTTGCACAAGCCACTGAGTGGTTGATTTCTAATCAAACATTGCAGTGTAAACCGTAGTATTAAAAGAGCAGCATCAGAATGGTGTCGAAAACTTGAGTCGGCGCATGCTACCGAAAAGTGTGATTAAGTTCAAGAATGATACGAATAATGGCGTACAAATGTGATCACGAATTGGTATTTATATGAACAATTTATTGGGCAAATATGAAGATAAAAAAGGCTACCAGATGGTAGCCTTTAATTTATTTATGCCGTTAAGCAGTTGAACGTAATGATTTAGCCTAGTTAAAGTTAGGCTTTGTCATCTCTGCTGATGCGCGGTTTTTAGCCACTTGGCTACCCGCACCTTTAGCTTGGTAACGTTCGGTTTTGAACGGTGCTGCTGCAACCGTGATTTCGCGTAGCTCTTGAGGGCCAGGTGCTTTCGTCATCGGTGCGCTAGCGTTTAGCTTAGCCGCAACTTTAATGGCTTCGACTTTAGGCTCTGATTTAGCTACTGGCGCTTCGGCTGCAATCTCTTTTGCTGCTTCAACCACAGGCTCTTCAGCAGGTGCCGTTTCTACAATGGCATCAACCGGTTCAGTCGCAGGAGTTTCAACGATAGGCTCTACCGAAGCTGTTTCTACTACTGCCGATTCAGTTTTTTCTGCGATTACTGCTTCCACAACAGGTGCTTCTACTACTGGAGCTTCCACTTTCGCTTCAACGGTTTCTTGAATCTTTGATTCAACAACTGGCGCTTCTGTTACAACAGGTTGCTCGCGGCGAATAATCACTTTACCCATAGCCATCTCTGGACAAGCAAAACCACCTTGCATTGTAGGTACTGCTGCTACTGTTTCTTCCTTAACTTGCTCTTCTTTCTTAGGTGCTGGTTTCGGAATGTAGCATGGCATTACTTTACCCATAGCCATCTCAGGAGAAGCTACACCACCTTTACGCAGGCGGAACGGGTTAGGACGGCGATCGCGGCCACGGCGACGGCGTTGGCCGCTTGCACGCAGGTGACGTGGCGAACGACGGTTACGACGTTGCTTAGACTCTGCTTGCTTGTTGTCTTGTTGTGCTTCTACCGCTGCTTCTGTTGGCTTCTCAACTTTGGTTTCAACCGTTTCTTGAGTCTTAACCGCCGTTTCTTCTGCTTTCTTCTCAACCGCTTCTTGGTCTTTAACGCGTACAGACTTGTTCAGTTTGCGACGTTGGCGACGCTCCTTCACTTTTTCTGCTTTCGCGTTTTGTTGCTTTGGTTTGCTCTCTTCTGGTTTTGTTTCAGTTCGAGCTTCCGCCGCTAGCTGCAGGCCTTTTTCCGCTACTTTTGCATTTGCTTTTTGCTCTTGGGCTTTGTCTGCTTGTTGAGCTTTAGGCTTACGCTTTTGGTTGCGGTTTTGCTGTTTATTGGTTTGTTGTTGAGCTTCGTTTTGCTCATTCGCTTGCTCATCACGAGGCTTACGACGACGTCGGTTATCGCGATTGTCGCGGTTATCACGATTATCACGATTATCGCGCTGGTTGTTATTGCGACGACGATCGTTGCGATCACGCTTATTACGTCGATTATCGCGATTTGGTTTTTTCTCTTCCTGAGGTTTCTGTTCTTCTTTTGTTTCTTCAGAACCACCGAATAGGAAGCTACCAAGTGCTTTAAACAGACGGCTGAACAATCCAGGTTTCTCTTCTTGTTCAACGTTTTGTTCTTTCTTCTTCGCCTCAGGAGCTGGTTTAGCTGCTGGTGCAGGTGCGGTTTGAGACGGAGCAGCAAAGCCTTTAAGAACTGGCTCTTCAATTCGTTTTGGTTTTACGTCAACTTCCGCTGGCTCTTTACCTTCTGCTTCTTTCATTGCTTCCAGTTTCTTAGGAAGTAAGTAAGAAATCAGATCGAACTCTTCGCCTTCACGAACACGGATAACTTCAAAGTGCGGTGTTTCCATATCAGAGTTAGGAACAACCGTAATTTTCACTTCTTGAATGCGTTCGATATGGTTTACTGAACGACGTTTTTCGTTCAATAAGTAAGAGGCGATTGGCACAGGTACGACTGCAAGTACTTGTGCTGTGTTGTCTTTTAGCGCTTCCTCTTCAATTAAACGAAGTACAGAAAGTGCTAGAGATTCGTTGTCGCGAACGACACCAGTTCCGCTACAGCGAGGACAGATGTGGTGGCTTGCTTCTGCTAGAGAAGGGCTCAAGCGCTGGCGTGACATCTCCAACAAACCAAAGCGAGAAATACGACCGATTTGTACACGAGCGCGGTCAAGGCGAACGGCTTCACGTAGACGGTTTTCTACTTCTCGTTGGTGACGAACTGGGGTCATATCGATAAAGTCGATAACCACTAAGCCACCTAAGTCACGTAGACGCAATTGGCGAGCAATTTCGTCGGCTGCTTCTAGGTTCGTGTTTAGAGCTGTTTCTTCAATATCGCCGCCCTTGGTTGCACGAGCAGAGTTGATATCGATAGACGTTAGTGCTTCAGTCGGGTCAATAACAATAGAACCACCAGATGGCAGACGCACTTCACGTTGGAAAGCCGATTCAATTTGGCTTTCGATTTGGTAGTGGCTGAATAGTGGAACTTCGCCTTCATATTTCTTAACGCGGTTAAGGAAATCAGGGCGCACCAATTGAATGTGCTCTTTTGCACGTTCGTAGATGGTGTTGCTATCAATTAAGATTTCGCCAATATCACGACGCAAATAGTCACGGATTGCACGAACGATAACGTTACTTTCTTGGTGGATTAAGAATGGAGCAGGGTTAGAGTCCGCTGCACCTTTGATTGCACCCCAGTGGTTAAGTAGTACATTCAAATCCCACTCAAGCTCTTCAGCACTCTTGCCAACGCCAGCAGTACGTACGATTAGGCCCATGCCCTGAGGCAGTTCCAAAGTACTTAATGCGGCTTTTAGTTGAGTACGCTCGTCACCTTCGATTCGACGAGAAATACCGCCAGCACGAGGGTTGTTAGGCATCAGAACAAGGTAACTACCAGCAAGAGAAATGAAAGTAGTAAGAGCTGCGCCCTTGCTTCCACGTTCTTCTTTTTCCACTTGAACGATAACTTCTTGGCCTTCCGTTAGCACTTCTTTGATGCTTGGACGACCTTGGTAGGTGTAACCTTCAGGGAAATATTCGCGGGCAATTTCTTTGAGAGGGAGGAAACCGTGACGCTCGGCGCCGTAATCAACAAATGCGGCTTCTAAGCTTGGTTCGATACGTGTGATACGTCCTTTGTAGATATTCGCTTTTTTAGATTCATGACCTGGACTCTCGATATCAAGATCGAAAAGTCGCTGGCCATCAACCAGAGCGACACGCAACTCTTCTTTTTGAGTTGCGTTAATTAACATTCTTTTCATTGAAAATTCTCGTTGTCTTTTCTTTTATATCTTTCTTGTCGACTTGCCACTGTTTTTTCGCTCTTTCACGGTGCCTGATCCCATGGCTTGTATTTTGCAGCCTCCCGGCTGGAAGGGGATGCTCTCGGGCACTTCAGTCATCACAAGCCTCTTGTGGTTTCTGTTGGAAACGTAGACTTGTGACCCGCTATTTGGGCGGTAGGTACTCAACGTGAATATGCGAGGAGTAGGGTGGCAAGAGTGTTGAATTCGATGTGTCTCACGCCAATGCTGCACTCGACCTTCAACGATCTACTCACATTGCTTGAGGATAAATGATTGGTAATGAATAAAATGTAACCAAACCTTCCTTAGCAGCTGTGAACTATAGCAGTGCGCGTGGCTATCAGCAATCTGCTTTCACGCAAACGATAGAAAATTTGCCGCTAAACTCAAAATTTCTATTTTATAACTGGCTGTTTCATAAGCAATTGAGATGTGCAAACTGTTCAAGACAGAAAACAAATTGAGAACTTGATTGAGAGTTTTAATAATTTAAACAAAAGCTTGGCGAAATTTAGACCAGTATGTGCCACCGAGTGTTTCTTTTACGACAAGAATAATGTGAAGTCGCACGAAATTGAGTTTACAATACGGCTCATGAACGAAATAAGAACAAAAGTCCAGTTCGTCGACATTGACGAAGATATGGCGGGTCAGCGCATTGATAATTTTTTGCGCAACCAATTAAAAGACATTCCTAAAAGCATGATTTACAGAATTGTGCGTAAGGGCGAAGTGCGCGTAAATAAAAAGCGTATAAAAGCAGAGTACAAGTTAAAAGCAGGCGATCTCGTTCGTATTCCACCGGTTACCGTCGAGAAAAAAGATGACGATGTCGCACCAAGTACGAAACTTAACAAAGTCGCTGAGTTGGAAAATATGATTATCTTCGAAGATGATCATATGTTGATTCTAAACAAACCATCTGGCACCGCTGTGCATGGTGGCAGTGGTTTAAAGTTTGGTGCGATTGAAGCGCTTAGGGCTCTGCGTCCTCAAGCTCGCTTTCTTGAACTTGTGCATCGTATTGACCGTGATACTTCAGGGATTTTGCTGGTTGCTAAGAAGCGTTCTGCACTTCGTCACTTGCAAGCCCAGTTTCGTGAAAAGACAGTAAAGAAGTTTTACTTAGCTCTTGTCATGGGGCAATGGAAAAGCAGTTGTAAGGTTGTGAACGCGCCACTGCTCAAAAACGAAGTGAACAGTATTGTTCGTGTTAACCCTAATGGTAAGCCGTCAGAAACGCGTTTTAAGATTTTGGAAAAGTTCGAACAAGCTACATTGATTCAGGCGAGTCCGATTACTGGTCGAACTCACCAAATCCGAGTTCATACGCAATACACTGGTCACCCAATCGCTTGGGATGATCGCTACGGTGATCGCCGCTTTGATGCTTATACAGGTCAAGTTGGTTTAGATCGTTTGTTCCTACACGCGGCAAACATCAAGTTCCAACACCCATCAAATGATGAGTGGATGGAAATCAACGCACCGATGGAACCGAAACTAGAAAAAGTGTTGGCGGGTTTAAGAAACGCGTAACCATGTTTTCCTCGCGGATGCAAAAGGGAGCCACAGGCTCCCTTTTATCGTATTTGGGTTAAAGGACATCGAGTCCTTGAACATGCAACATATCAATCAAATCAATCAATGGTAGTCCGACAAGTGTGTTCGGGTCTTTACCAACTAATTTCGTAAACAAGCAAATTCCCATGCCTTCGCTTTTAAAGCTGCCTGCGCAGTAAAAAGGTTCTTCCCTGTCGACGTAGCGTTCGATTTGTTCAAGCGTTAAATCTCTAAAGTGCACCTCGAAAGAATCAAAGCCGACTTCTGTATGGTTTGTCACGGTGTTATGTACCGCAAGACCAGTATAGAAAGTGATGACTTTTCCACTTTGAGCCAAAAGTTGATTTATCGCGTTATCTCTATTTAAAGGCTTGCCAACGATTTCACCATTAATGACACAAACTTGGTCACTGCCGATAACTAAACTTGCTTTATCCGTCTGGCAAGATATTGCTTTCTCTTGGGCCAGTCTCTGCACAAGTTCAGTTGGCGTTTCTTGGTCAAAAGGTGTTTCATCGCAATCAGGTGATAAACAAACGAATGGTAGTGAGAGCTTTTCAAGCAGTTGTTTACGAAAAGGGGAAGTTGAGGCTAAAACCAGTTGGTAATTTTTCATTTTGAATTACAATTCGTGGGAGCATTTCCAATAGGATAATCGATCAAAAATGATTCTGGCTAATGCTCTGTATGTTAAGCGCAAAAAAGTACAACTTTTTTGCCTTTTTCTTTGACTAATTTTGATTTGGAAGATAATATTCGCGCCCTATGCAAAAGGTAAAAATACCGCGAACGGTTGACCCAGCTAAAGCTGCACAGAAACGATTGGATTACGATGGCATCATCCAAGCTAGTCTTTTCAAGCGCTTAGTGGAAACAACTGAAGGCGTAAAACGCGACGCAGAAGTCTCATTGTCATTTGGGATGGATGAACAGCGACTCGTTGTTATCTCTGGTAAAGCTAACATCGAAGTCGATTTAGAGTGTCAGCGTTGTAATGAGGTATTCGCACATGAGTGCGAAGTTGAATTCCTTTCTACTCCTTACTACGGTGAGAAAACAGAACAGGAAGCACCAGAAATTTATGATTTGGTAGATCTAAATGAATATGGTGAATTAGACCTCATACAACTTGTTGAAGACGAGTTCATCTTAGCATTACCTCAAATTGCGATGCACGATGAAGCGGATTGTAGCGTTGATTCAAATAACATGGTTTTTGGTGAGATTCCTGAAGAAATTGAGGAAGAAAAACCGAATCCATTCGACGTTTTGAAAAGTCTGAAAAAGTAATAGGTGTGGTAGCCGATTCTTCTTCAGGTTTTTAACCCAATAGTATAGGAGTAGGGTCAATGGCCGTACAGAAAAACCGTAAAACTCGTTCTAAGCGCGGTATGCGTCGTTCACACGATGCGCTAACTACAGCTGCTCTATCTGTAGACGCGACTTCTGGTGAAACTCACCTACGCCACAACGTAACTGCTGAAGGTTACTACCGTGGTCAAAAGGTTATCAACAAGTAAGGTTGAACCTTTGCAAAGTATTACCGTTGCACTTGATGCAATGGGCGGGGATTTCGGTCCACGCGTAACAGTGCCTGCCGCCGTGCAGGCACTGTCTCATTTCCCAGAGCTAAAAGTGATTCTTATTGGTGATCAATCTCTGATCACGTCTCAATTATCTCAACTCGGTGCCTCGACCAGTTCCCGCTTGACTATTCTTCACAGCGAGAAAGTTATCTCGAACTCAGAAAAACCTTCATTGGCGTTACGTAATAGCCAAAATAGCTCTATGCGTATGGCTATCGATTTGGTTTCTGAGCAGAAAGCGGATGCTTGTGTTAGTGGTGGCAACACCGGTGCATTAATGGCACTATCGCGTTTCATTCTTAAGTTACTTCCTGGCATTGAACGTCCTGCTTTAGTTTCCGCTTTACCGACGATTACCGGAAAGCGCACTTGGATGCTAGATCTGGGGGCGAATGTATCGTGCGATGCTGATAGCTTGTTCCAATTTGCTGTAATGGGCAGTGCATTAGCTGAAGAACACTTGGGTCGTCCTCCTCGCGTTGCTGTGCTCAATATTGGCGCAGAAGAGATTAAAGGTAACGATTTAGTCAAACGTTGCGCAGAAATGCTTTCTCAGACCGATGCGATTAACTTTGTCGGTTATATTGAAGGTAATCAAATTTTGCATGATGTTGCTGACGTCATTGTTTGTGATGGATTTGTCGGCAACGTATGCTTGAAAGCCAGTGAGGGAACAGCTCAACTTTTTATCGAAAAAATTAAAACCAGCATAATGGCATCAACGATAAAGGGTTGGATAGCTAGAAAGTTGTTTTCTAGGCTGTTTAATGAACTAAAAACACTGAACCCCGACCAGTATAACGGCGCAAGTTTGCTAGGATTGCGCGGCATTGTCATAAAAAGCCATGGAAGTGCGGATGTATCTGCGATTGTCAATGCACTTGGCGAGGCAGTACACGAGGTCAAACGACAAGTACCAAGCCGTATTAGCGATCGTTTGGAAGCGGTTTTACTCGAGAGGCATTATTAGTCTTCATGTATAGCAAAATTTTAGGTACTGGCAGCTACCTGCCATCTCAGGTGCGTACAAACGCAGATCTAGAGAAAATGGTAGATACAAGTGATGAGTGGATCGTTGCTCGCACGGGTATTAAAGAGCGTCGAATTGCTGCAGAAAACGAGACTGTAGCAGACATGGCATTCTACGCAGCTGAAAACGCTATCGATATGGCGGGTATTGATAAAAACGATATCGACCTGATTATCGTAGCCACAACGAGCAGTAGCCATACTTTCCCTTCATCTGCGTGTCAGGTGCAGGCAAAGCTTGGCATTAAAGGTTGTCCAGCTTTTGACTTAGCCGCTGCTTGTTCTGGTTTTGTGTACGCATTATCTGTTGCAGACCAACATATCAAATCTGGTATGTGCAAAAACGTACTTGTGATTGGTTCAGATGCTTTGTCTAAAACGTGTGATCCGACAGACCGTTCAACCATCATCCTATTTGGTGATGGTGCCGGAGCCGTTGTCGTAGGCGCTAGCCAAGAGCCTGGCATTATCTCTACCCACATATACTCGGATGGTCAATTCGGAGAGCTTCTAAGCCTACCTGTACCTGTGCGGGGGCAAGATGCGGATAAATGGCTTCATATGGCTGGGAACGAAGTATTCAAAGTCGCTGTAACTCAGCTATCGAAACTAGTAAAAGATACGCTTGAAGCCAACAACATGCATAAGTCTGAACTAGACTGGCTAGTGCCGCACCAAGCGAACTACCGCATTATTTCAGCGACAGCGAAGAAACTTTCGATGTCACTAGACCAAGTCGTGATTACACTTGATAAACACGGCAACACATCGGCTGCAACTGTGCCAACAGCACTAGATGAAGCGGTACGTGATGGTCGTATTAAACGCGGTCAAACTCTGCTTCTTGAAGCGTTTGGCGGCGGATTCACTTGGGGCTCGGCCCTTGTGAAGTTCTAAGTTTCACAAGAATTCAAAATTTAAGGTGCACTTGGTGCATCTTATTTCTTTTTACTTTGCTTAAAGGAAAACAACATGAGCAAGTTTGCTATCGTATTTCCAGGTCAAGGTTCTCAAGCTGTAGGTATGCTTGCAGAACTAGGCGAACAATATGACGTAGTAAAACAAACATTTGCAGAAGCATCTGACGCACTAGGTTACGATCTATGGGCGCTTGTTCAAAATGGACCTGCAGAAGATTTAAACGAGACTTTCCGTACTCAACCAGCTTTGCTAGCTTCATCTGTTGCAATCTGGCGTGTATGGCAGGAACTTGGCTTAGAGCAACCAGCCAACCTAGCTGGCCACAGCCTAGGTGAGTACTCAGCACTTGTATGTGCGGGTGTTATTGACTTTAAAGAAGCCATCAAGCTGGTTGAATTACGTGGTCAACTTATGCAAGAAGCAGTACCAGTTGGTACTGGCGCAATGTACGCGATTATCGGTTTGGCTGATGATGCGATTGCAAAAGCGTGTGAAGACGCAGCGCAAGGCGAAGTGGTCTCTCCAGTAAACTTTAACTCGCCTGGCCAAGTCGTTATCGCTGGTAGCAAAGACGCAGTAGAGCGAGCTGGTGCGCTATGTAAAGAAGCTGGTGCGAAGCGTGCGCTTCCTCTTCCTGTTTCAGTACCTTCACACTGTGCACTTATGAAGCCAGCAGCGGAAAAACTTGCTGTAGCTCTTGAGTCTATCGAATTTAACTCACCACAGCTGCCAGTTATCAACAACGTTGATGTGGTTGCTGAGACAGATCCTGCAAAAATCAAAGATGCGCTTGTTCGTCAGCTACATAGCCCAGTTCGTTGGACCGAAACAGTTGAACTGATGCACGAACAAGGCGTAGAAAATCTTCTTGAGCTTGGCCCTGGTAAAGTTTTAACAGGTCTAACAAAACGTATCGTGAAAACGCTAACTGCAGCAGCAGTGAATGATATCGCATCGCTAGACGCTGCGAAGTAATCCATCAAGCGATAAATTTGCGATAAGAAAAGGAAACACAACATGATGAATCTAGAAGGTAAGATCGCGCTAGTTACCGGCGCAAGCCGTGGTATTGGCCGCGCGATCGCGGAACTTCTTGTCGAGCGAGGTGCTATGGTTATCGGTACTGCTACTTCTGAAAGTGGTGCGGCTGCTATCAGCGAGTATCTTGGTGATAACGGTAAAGGCTTAGCGCTTAACGTGACTGATGTCGAGTCTATCGAAGCGACATTAAAAACGATCAACGAAGAATTTGGTGTGATCGATATTCTGGTGAATAACGCTGGTATTACTCGTGACAACCTATTGATGCGCATGAAAGATGATGAGTGGAACGACATCATCGATACCAACCTAACGCCTATCTACCGCATGTCTAAAGCGGTTTTACGCGGTATGATGAAAAAACGTGCGGGTCGTATCATCAACGTAGGCTCTGTTGTTGGTACCATGGGTAACGCTGGTCAAACTAACTACGCAGCAGCGAAAGCGGGCGTGATTGGTTTTACTAAATCAATGGCTCGTGAAGTTGCGTCTCGTGGTGTAACAGTGAACACTGTTGCTCCTGGTTTCATCGAAACTGACATGACTAAGGCGCTAAATGATGACCAACGTGCGGCAACTTTGTCGAACGTGCCAGCAGGTCGTTTAGGTGACCCACGTGAAATTGCATCAGCAGTAGTTTTCCTTGCTTCTCCTGAAGCAGCGTACATTACTGGTGAAACTTTGCATGTAAATGGTGGCATGTACATGGTTTAATGCGACAGTTTATGCAAAATAAGCTATTTTACATTGTGAAAAATAGCCTATAGTTGCAGTTAACTGTCATGAACTTGTCATGCTTATGCGCAAGATTTGTGCATGATTTAAGTCAAAAATGTATTGAAATTCGGTTAAATTCGCTAATTTTGTGGTTTGACCAGCAAGGACCCCCTTGCAACTTTCAATAGTTCGAATAAACTACGGAATCATCGCATTAGGCGAAATCTGTAAAGGAAAAGAAAAATGAGCAACATCGAAGAACGCGTAAAGAAAATCATTGTTGAACAGCTAGGTGTAGACGAAGCAGAAGTTAAAAACGAAGCTTCTTTCGTTGACGATCTAGGTGCTGATTCTCTAGACACTGTAGAACTAGTTATGGCTCTAGAAGAGGAATTCGACACTGAGATTCCTGACGAAGAAGCTGAGAAGATCACTACTGTTCAAGCTGCAATCGACTACGTAAACAGCGCTCAGTAATTAGCTCTCCCAGGCGGTCTCCTAGACCGCCTGTGTTCTTTCTAACTTCTTCTATCCTCTCATAGAAATATTCAATTCCCGGAGAATTATATCGTGTCCAAGCGTCGTGTAGTTGTCACTGGCATGGGTATGTTGTCACCGGTAGGCAACACAGTAGAATCATCTTGGAAAGCCCTGCTAGAAGGTCAAAGTGGTATCGTAAATATCGAGCACTTTGATACTACGAACTTCTCAACTCGTTTTGCAGGTCTTGTTAAAGATTTCGATTGCACAGAGTACATGTCTAAAAAAGATGCTCGTAAGATGGACCTTTTCATCCAGTACGGCATTGCAGCGGGTATTCAAGCTCTTGATAACTCTGGCTTACAAATTACCGAAGAAAATGCGGCTCGAGTTGGTGTTGCTATCGGCTCAGGCATTGGCGGTCTTGACCTTATCGAAACTGGCCATACTGCATTAGTAGACAAAGGCCCTCGCAAAGTTAGCCCATTTTTTGTTCCTTCGACCATTGTAAACATGGTTGCAGGTAACCTATCTATCATGCGTGGTCTTCGTGGTCCAAATATCGCGATTTCTACCGCATGTACTACTGGCCTGCATAATATCGGCCATGCAGCACGTATGATTGCCTACGGCGATGCAGATGCGATGGTTGCTGGTGGTGCAGAAAAAGCTTCTACGCCTCTTGGCATGGCTGGCTTCGGTGCAGCTAAAGCACTATCTACTCGTAATGAAGAGCCTCAAAAAGCGTCTCGCCCATGGGATAAAGGCCGTGATGGTTTTGTTCTAGGTGATGGTGCTGGTATGATGGTGCTTGAAGAGTACGAACACGCAAAAGCACGTGGCGCGAAGATTTACGCAGAACTGGTTGGTTTTGGTATGTCTGGTGATGCTTACCACATGACATCTCCAAGCGAAGACGGCTCTGGTGGTGCACTTGCGATGGAAGCGGCGATGCGTGACGCTAACATCACAGGTACTCAAGTAGGTTATGTGAATGCTCACGGTACTTCTACTCCTGCTGGTGATGTTGCAGAAATCAAGGGCGTGAAACGTGCTCTTGGTGAAGAAGGTGCGAAGCAAGTTCTTGTGTCTTCAACTAAGTCGATGACGGGTCACCTATTAGGTGCTGCTGGCTCTGTTGAAGCAATTATCACGGTTATGTCTTTGGTTGACCAAATTGTTCCGCCAACCATTAACCTTGATGATCCAGAAGAAGGTCTAGACATCGACCTTGTTCCGCATACAGCGCGCAAAGTTGAAGGTATGGAGTACGCTATCTGTAACTCGTTTGGCTTTGGTGGTACAAACGGTTCTTTGATCTTCAAGAAGTTCGCTGAGTAACACTATCTAACCTAATTTAGATAAGCGAAACTTGTATTCTAACGGCTCGATGCTTAGCATTGAGCCGTTTTGTTTTATTTGTTGTCTGCTAATTTGAAGGTACGTGAATGTTTTGGGTAAATGGAGTTCCGCAAACGCATGTAGAGCTAGGTGATCGCTCATTCCAATACGGTGATGGAGGCTTTACCACCATCCTGACCCAAAATGGAGAGTTGGTTTACTGGCAAGAACATACTGAGCGCATGAGTGCTTGCCTTGACGCTTTGAAGATCTCTTCACCTGACTGGAAAGTTGTGCATGATTGGGCAAGCAAAGCGGTTTTATCTGACGCACGAGCGGGGGTGAAGATTCACGTTAGCCGCGGTATTGGCGGGCGAGGGTATAGCCCTAATGGGATTGAAAGCCCTATCGTGACGATTTCCAATTTTGCGTTTCCTTCTCATTATTCATCTTGGCAAGAACAAGGTGTGGACTTGGGCGTTTGTAATACTCGTCTAGGGATTCAACCTTTACTTGCTGGACATAAGCACAACAACCGTTTAGAGCAGATTCTCGCCAAGGCTGAAATCGACAATACAGAGTTTGCAGATGCAATAACGTTAAATGTGCAAAACCATGTCATTGAAACTACAATGGCCAACCTTTTTTGGGTTAAAGGTAATAAAGTATTTACGCCGGAGCTGACCTTATCAGGCGTTACGGGCGTAATGCGTCGTAAGGTGCTTGAGTTACTTAAAGTAAATCATATTGAAGTCATCGAGGGGCGTTTTATACTTCCAGATTTTCTGAGTGCTGACGAGGCTTTCATGTGTAACTCAATATTAGGTGTCGCACCTATTCGCAGCATAGTGACATCGAACTCTAAGACTATATTTCCGATAGGAAAATTGACTCAACGACTGCAAGGGAATTTAACTACGTGATTAAAAAACTGTTGGCTTTTGTTGTGCTGATTGCAGTGATAGGCGCAGCAGCTGTTTTTTATATAATTTCACAGGCTAAACAATACGTTGAAAAGCCTATTCTATTGGAACAACCTCAGCTGTTTACTGTAGAAAGTGGTACAAGCTTTCATCATGTCATGCGCGCCTTAGTTGAAGATGAGGTGATTGAAACATCGGAGTATATCCGTTTAATTCCTCACTTATATCCAGAATTGTTGCAAGTGCGAGCGGGTACTTACCAACTTGAGCCTGGTATGTCACTTTCGAAAACATTGGAGCATCTGAATACTGGAAAAGAATACCAGTTTGCGATCACTTTTGTTGAAGGCAGCCGCTTTTCTGAATGGGTAGATCAACTAAAAAGTGCTCCTTATTTAAAGCATGATTTAACCGATCTTTCAGAAAAAGAAATGGCTGCGAAGCTCGGAATTGAGAGAGAAAAGCTAGAAGGGTTGTTTTTAGCAGAAACCTACCATTACACAGCGGGTGCGAGTGAAAGCCAGTTATTAAAACGAGCGCATCGAAAACTCAATAAAATACTGGACGCTAGCTGGGAAGCTCGTCAAGAAAAGCTGCCATTACAGGATAAATATGAAGCCTTGATTCTCGCGTCTATCATCGAGAAAGAGACGGCTATTGATTCTGAGCGTGAGCGCGTCGCTTCTGTGTTTATCAACCGATTGAACAAACGTATGCGGTTACAAACTGATCCGACAGTTATTTATGGTATGGGTGACGCCTACGATGGCAACATTCGTAAGAAAGATTTGCGTACGCCGACACCATATAACACCTATACCATCAATGGTTTGCCACCAACACCGATTGCGATGGCTGGTGAAGCTTCCATTGAAGCGGCTTTGAACCCAGAAAGCAGCAACTATTTATATTTTGTAGCAAGTGGAAAGGGCGGACATGTATTCTCGAAATCCCTTGCTGAGCACAACCGTGCTGTTCGTGCCTATTTAAGAGAACTAAGAAAGAACAAATGATGAAAGCAAACTTTATTGTCGTTGAAGGCCTAGAAGGCGCGGGTAAAAGCACTGCGATTAAAACCGTTTTAGATACGCTAAAAGCGGCCGGTATTGAGGATATCGTAAATACCCGTGAGCCAGGAGGCACACCGCTAGCAGAAAAAATGCGCGCTCTGGTGAAAGAAGAGCACGAAGGCGAAGAACTTAAGGACATGACGGAGTTGCTTCTTCTGTACGCTGCACGTGTTCAGTTGGTTGAGAACGTGATCAAACCAGCTTTGGAAAACGGTCAGTGGGTGGTTGGTGACCGACACGATATGTCGTCGCAAGCTTATCAAGGTGGTGGCCGTCAGATTGACGCATCGTTAATGAAAAATCTCCGGGATACAACGCTTGGTGATTTTAAACCTGCTCTCACTCTCTATATGGATATTGACCCTCGTGTTGGGCTTGAGCGTGTACGTGGGCGTGGTGAGTTAGATCGTATAGAGAAGATGGATATTAGTTTCTTCGAGCGTACACGTGAGCGTTATTTGGAGATTGCTCATGCCGATCCTTCCATCGTTATCATTAACGCAGAACAGACGATTGAAGGCGTGTCGCGTGATATTCGGGACGCTCTAAACGAGTGGCTAGCTCGTCAATAAGTGAAACGTAAATTTAGGTGACTCATGTTAAATGATTATCCATGGCTACAGCCAATATGGGATAACCTCAAAGTAGGGTTAGAGTCGGACAGAATACCAGGTGCGCTTTTATTACAAAGCGAGCAGGGCTTGGGCATCGAAAAACTTATCGAGTTTTTTAGCCAAGTACTTCTTTGCCAAAATTACGCGAGTGAAGCATGCGGTTTTTGTCATAGCTGCCAGCTAAATCAATCTCAAAACCACCCTGATTTACACTGGATCAAGCCAGAGAAAGAAGGAAAGGCGATAACGGTGGACCAAATTCGCGCTTGTAACCGTCTTGCTCAGGAATCATCTCAGCTTAATGGTTACCGCCTATTTGTAATAGAACCGGCGGACTCTATGAACGAGTCGGCATCGAATGCGCTGTTAAAGACGCTAGAAGAGCCTGGGGCAAAGTGCTTGTTTTTGCTCGTTACCCACAATCAGGAGCGTCTGCTCCCAACGATTCGTAGCCGTTGCCAACACTGGGTTGTTGCGCCTCCGTCAGCGGAACAAGCGATGCATTGGATGCACGAACAAGGGGCGAAGCAAGTTCCTGCTTATGCCTTAAAACTGAATATGGGCTCTCCAATAAAAACATTGGATGCGTTAAATAATGGCGATCTCGAAGCTTACTTGGCTTTTGAACGCAGTTTTATTAAGGCAATGTCTTCGCCTGTTTCAGACGTTTCTGAGTGTGCTTCTTTAATCGCTAAACACTCAGAGCAATCACTAGACTGGGCATGGTATTTACTGACAGATGCTCAGAAAGCGCAGTTTGGTGTATCAGAAGCTCAAATGCTTCCGGGCGCGACAAAGTTTCAACCGGACAACTATAACGGTTTGTACTCATCAGCGAAGGCGCTGATGAACCTGAAAGCTCAGGTGCAAGCCTTTCCTGGCCTGAACCTTGAGCTACTATCAATGAATTGGTTAATTGAATCACGAGAGGCATTATGTTCGTAGATTCTCATTGTCATTTAGACAAATTGAATTACGACGATCTCCACATCAATGTGGAAGACGTTATTAACAAAGCTAAACAAGCAAACGTAACTGAGCTACTTTCTGTTGGAGTAGCGCTGGATTCTTTCCCGAAAATGATGGAAATGATCGAGCCTTATGACAATGTTTATGCTTCGTGCGGTGTGCACCCACTTGATGTTGAAAGCGACTTTTCGATGGACGTATTGCGCCACCATGCGTCGAATGCAAAAGTCGTTGCTATTGGCGAAACGGGTTTAGATTATCATTACAAGCCCGAAACGGCCGCGTTACAGAAAGAGCGCTTTGAGCAACACGTTGATCTTGCAGTGGAGCTCAACAAACCTTTAATTATCCATACCAGAAACGCACGTGCGGATACTCTAGATATTTTGCGTAAGGGTGGGGCAGAGAAATGTGGTGGTGTTATCCACTGTTTTACAGAAGATCTTCCGTTTGCTGAAGCTGCACTGGAGCTGGGGTTTTATATTTCTATCTCGGGGATTGTTACTTTCCGTCAAGCTACAGAGTTAAAAGAAGTGGTGAAGACTCTACCTTTAGAGAAGCTTCTTATTGAGACAGATTCTCCTTACTTGGCTCCTGTCCCTCATCGTGGCAAAGAGAATCAACCCGCTTACGTTGTCGAAGTCGCTTCTTATATTGCGCAACTCAAATCGTGCTCTCTTTCTGAAGTGGCACAAAAAACCACCGAAAACTTCCGAAATCTTTTTTTGCGATGAAAAAATAATAAGAGCATAAAAAAGGAGCTTAGGCTACTTTTTTGTTGATAAAAACAACAGATACGCTCACGAGTTTAATGTTTACTAAAAATGTTGATTTAATAACATTCAAAAATCACAAATGTAATTTTGTTACTAAAAATAACATTGAGGCGTATTTTATTTACGCCTTAAAATTAATTATATAAATAATTAATTCTTTATAAAACAGTAATATAAGTGCAATGCAAACCTTTTCATCGGCTGTTTTTGGGTGTGATCCAAGACTTGTTTTGAAACTAAATTTCGTAACTGTGTGGAAAGTTTGAGGGTCATCAATATATATTTAGAGCCGGAAAATATAATGCAGTTGTGGTTACATTTTCATTGGGTGCTAACCTTTAGGCTACGGGGGTGTGCCGTTAGTGCCCAAATAATACTTATAAATTTATCAGGAGCATAAACATGTTTAAGAACCTTTTTGCTAACCTGCAAAAAGTTGGTAAGGCTCTGATGCTTCCAGTATCAGTTTTACCAGTTGCAGGTATTTTATTAGGTGTGGGTGCTGCCCATCTAAGCTTTATTCCAGAGATCGTTTCTAATCTTATGGAACAAGCTGGTGGTTCAGTATTCGGCCAAATGGCACTTCTATTTGCAGTAGGTGTAGCGCTAGGCTTCACTAACAACGACGGTGTTGCAGGTCTTGCAGCTATCGTTGGTTACGGCATCATGACGGCAACGCTAGGTGTAATGGCGGGCGTTATGGGTGTTGAGAAAATCGATACAGGTGTACTAGGTGGTATCCTTGTCGGTGGTGTGGCTGCTTGGGCATTCAACCGTTTCTTCAAAATCCAACTTCCAGAGTACCTTGGCTTCTTCGCTGGTAAGCGCGCAGTGCCAATCATCACTGGTTTTGCTGCGATCATCCTAGGTGTTATCCTTTCTGTTATCTGGCCACCAATTGGCGGTGCAATTTCTGCATTCTCTGATTGGGCTGCACACCAAAACCCACAGCTAGCATTCGGTATCTACGGTGTTGTTGAGCGTTCTCTAATCCCATTCGGTCTACACCACGTATGGAACGTACCGTTCTTCTTCGAAGCAGGTTCTTGTGTTAACGCTGCCGGTGAAGCTCAAAATGGTGTACTAACTTGTTACCTAGTTGCTGATGAAGCATCTCGTGCTGCTGGTAATGGCTTCGGTCAGCTAGCGGGTGGTTACATGTTCAAGATGTTCGGTCTACCAGCTGCAGCAATCGCAATTGCTCATTGTGCTAAACCAGAAAACCGTGCAAAAGTAATGGGTATCATGGCGTCAGCTGCATTGACTTCATTCCTAACTGGTATTACTGAGCCAATCGAATTCTCATTCCTATTCGTTGCTCCACTACTATACGGTATCCACGCTCTACTAGCTGGTTCTGCATACATCGTTTCGAACACTCTAGGCTTTGTACACGGTACTTCTTTCTCTCACGGTCTGATCGACTTCCTAGTTCTATCTGGTAACGCTCAGAAGATGGTGCTAATGATTGCCGTTGGTCTAGTTTACGCAGTAATTTACTACGTAGTGTTCCGTGGTGTAATCACAGCGCTTGACCTAAAAACACCTGGCCGTGAAGATGAAACGGAAAGTGCAGCTGTAACTTCTGGCTCTGATATGGGCGGTGAACTGGTTGCAGCGTTTGGCGGTAAAGCTAACATTACTGGTCTAGATGCATGTATCACACGTCTACGTGTAGCAGTTGCAGATACAGCAGCTGTTGACCAAGACAAGCTAAAACAACTAGGCGCTGCTGGTGTTGTAGTTGTAGCTGGTGGTGTACAGGCTATCTTCGGTACTAAGTCTGATAACCTAAAAACTGAAATGGATGAGTGGATTCGTAACCACGGTTAATCGCAGTCATTCATAGTAATGCATAAAAGGAGGCTTCGGCCTCCTTTTTTAGTTCCTATTTTATTAACTGACAGTTCCTTTTTAGTGTGATCCTAAACTCATCTTTACTTTTGTCAGCTTTTTCATACATCGAGCTTACCCATCGTTGACATATTGATATGCCATTATGTTTGAATAGCGAATAATGTTTTTTGGAATAATTGATAACGTGTATGAAGAACAAATTCATTTTAGTTTTGGGACTAGTTTCTAGTACGGCAATGGCGGCAAATGAGCCAACGAACTTGTCTGTTGGTATGGCTGTCGATCAACAGTTGAGTGTTGTTGTTGAGTTAGATAATAAGTATCGCGGCATTATCGGTAACGATGGTATGGCGTTTGATTACATCGCTAAACGTGGAACATTCGATCAAAACATGCCAGTGACCTGGTATGTTGGCGTTGGTGGTTGGTATGAGTGGGATGATGAGTTTGGTGTGAGAGTACCACTTGGTGTGAACTGGGATTTATCACGCGGCTGGGACCTTTATGGTCAAATACACCCAGAGCTAGATCTTTACAAAGGTGCTGACTTGCAACTTGGCGGCGCCGTTGGCATCAAGTACAGTTTCTAGAATTGAACTAATGTATGTATAAAAAAACGCCGGTAACTACCGGCGTTTTTTATATGGAACTTAACGTTCTATTGTTTATCCATGGCTCGCTTGATGCAAACGGCAGCGCCGCCCCAAGTGATACCTAAACCAATAACCATCATAATAATTGCGCTGATTGTCATTTTGCTGTCTCCTTGCGGTTCACTGCGTTGATCACTAGACCAAAGATAAAGAGTGCGGCGATAAGTGCCCAGCCTAAAGTTAGATCATAGCCACCGTAGCCTTCAGTAATTAGGGCGTATAGCTTGGTCGCTAAGATAATGGCGAGCATGATTGGTGTAACGAAGCGTAAGCAGATCTCGAACCATTGACCAACAGAGAAATCAGAGCGCTCGTTAACGTAATTACGTACTTCTGGCACGCGCTTCAATAGCCACGCCATCAAGACAATCTCAACCAGACCACCAACCATGATGCCAACGTTGTTTGCAAAGTGGTCTACTAGATCGAGTAGCAGCAGACCGCCATTGGTAGCAAACGCCATAGAGACAACGAAGCCAATACCAATCACAACATTTGCAGCTTTTTTACGGCTCCACTTCAGCTTGTCGATAATGGCTGAAGTTACGGCTTCCATAATTGAAATATGCGAACTTAGACCAGCAACCACCAGTGCAAAGAAGAACAGTGGACCAAGAATATATGGGGCAGGTAGTAGGTTAATTGCCGCAGGTAAAGTAACAAAAGCCAAGCCAACGCCTGCAGATACCACCTCTGTTAACGGCTTACCTTGCTCTTGAGCCATGTAACCCAATACTGAGAAGATCATGATGCCGGCTAGGATCGAGAAGCCACAGTTGATCAACACGGTCATAAACGCGTTATTCGTTATGTCTGACTTTTCTGGTAGGTAGCTAGAGTAAGCTAGCATGATGGCGAAGCCGATACTTAGCGTAAAGAAGATCTGACCATATGCCGCTGCCCATACTTTCACATCCCAAATTTTGCTGAAATCGGGTTCGAACATGTAGTTCACGCCATCTAGAGCTCCTGGCAAGAAAATCATACGTCCGATTAAGAAAATCACCATCAAGAATAGGATTGGCATCATAATTTTAGATGCTCGTTCAATTCCTGATTTCACGCCTTTGGCAATGGCGGTGTAAGTAATTGCCCAAGCAATTACCATGGATAAAGCAATCTTCCATTGAATACTGCCTAAGTCTGTTGGTGAGTTGTCACCTAGCTTTAGGTATTCACTAAAGAAAAATGCGTTGGTATCGGTTCCCCAACCTTGAGTGAACGACAACCCAAAGTAAGAAATCGACCAACCGATAACAGCCACATAGTAAACGGCAATAACTGCAGCCACACCAACTTGGAACCAGCCAAGCCATTCAAATTTAGAATGAATTTTCGCAAGTGTTTTTGGTGCCGAGCCTCGGTATTTTTGTCCCATACTGAACTCAAGGATCATAAATGGAATACCGGCAGTGATCATGGCAAAAATGTAAGGAATAAAAAATGCGCCGCCACCGTTTTCATAGGCCATGTATGGGAAACGCCAAATGTTTCCCAAACCGATAGCAGACCCAACTGCTGCTAAGATGAATCCCGCCCGGGATCCCCATTGTTCTCGCTTCATATTTGACTCCTATAAGACTCCCTGAGGAATGAAGCTCTCTACGTAACACAGTAATAATTGCGCAAACAGTTGGAAGAAAGGACCGCTGTTATCCATCAGCTTTTCTATCCTTAATTCTAACTTCTTATAATTTTATAGAGCTATATTCTGGCTACTGTAAGAGAAAGTAGATTATTAATCTTAAAATTTTGATGTGTGTTTGATAAAACTGAAATATTTATCTGTTTTCACTGATCAGACTAACTTCTAATAATACTTAGCGCAATAGAATCTAAATGTTAATTCAGATGCGTGGTCTGGTTTTAATCTTGTTAAATTTGAGTTTGATTGTGGTTTTGTGTGGGTTGGTGGTTGTTTGTCTGGAATAAATGACTGGGATCTAATAATTGCTTTGGTATTTAAGACTATTTTGATTAATTAGGGCGTACGGCTATCTTTTGTGCACCTATCTAGATGATGCTTCGTTACTTTGCCAAACAATGGTGTTTAGACGATATCCTTTATCGGCTCTGTGCAGGACTCGTTCAGCGTTCTTTGTGACGAGCCCTACAGAGGAACATGCATAAAAATTAGAAGCGGAAACTAAAACCAACATTTGATTGGAATTGGTTCATCCAATCAGTATCGAACTTAATGATACAGTTTGAGCCGTCATTAGGTAGAGTACAGGCGCCAGATGTATCGTTATCAACGACCGTTCCTAACCATCTCAGTTGGGCTGTTAACGCAAAGTTCTTTGAAAATTCATATTCCAGCCCTGCAAAAGCGCTAGCCGAAAATCCGTATTTTTTGTCTACCCAATCCACATCGGCGTAAGAAGCGCCCAAACCTACACCGATATAGGTTTGCCAATTTTCTGCGACAGGATAGTACATGCTGCTTTGGAAGTGCAGATAATGGATATCTGCCGAGTTGGACAGCTTTTCAAGTTCCGTCGATTGATTGGAGTAAAACAATCCGATCCTTCCTTTTTCTAAGGGAGTCTCGACTGAAAGAGCGTAATTCACTGCGGGGTCGAGATCGTATTTATTACCACTTTCATCTTCTACTTGGCCGCCTCCTGTATAGCCTATGTATGGCGTAACGATGATATTCGCTTGTGCATTGATAGCAGTACTCATCATCATGATTCCTACTAGCCAGCTGAGTTTTTGGTTCATGCCCTATCTCCTTATTATGACTAAGCTAATTGTGATGGGTTAGTCAAAATTGCGCGACTAAATTAAGCAAATCTTGAACATATTTCACACCGGTGTTATTAATTTGTTACATATTAAGGAGGTGTTTATGGAACACGATCTAAAATCCGCATTAATCATTGTGGTGACTGTTTTTGCAGTGCTTTTGTCATTTGGCATCATTGCTATTACAACAGCTTAAGATAACCACTTTTACCAAACGTTTTAACAAAATGGCGTGAGCCTATGATACGTAACAGCGGTATAATCACAGAAAGCCATGCAGAGCTTGATGTAAAAGTTTATGAGCACTTTAGGCATGGTAAAACTGCTTTAGTCACGCAAGGTGGAGGGCAGAGAGGGATTTTTACCGCTGGCGTTTTAGACGCCTTTTTACTTTCCAACTTCGATCCTTTCGATGAATTCTATGGCACCTCTGCCGGAGCACTTAACTTATGTTCTTACTTGTGTCGTCAACATGGCATGGGCAAAGCTTTTATTACCGAGCTGACAACGTCTCCTGAATTTTTTAATCTGTTTCGCTATATCCGAAAGCAGCAGTACTTAGGTTTAGAGTGGGCATTAGAACGGATTCAAGATTTCCCATACAAGCTTGACCTTGATTTAGGTCGTAGTGCACTGGGAAAACGAGGAGCGTTTGCTGCGGTAACGAATATAGAGACGCTATCAGATCAATATCTACCAATCTTGGATGACTCGTGGTTTAACACTATGCTAGCGACATGTGCGATTCCCAAGTTGTACCACGGACCTGTCGACGTAAATGGCAATAAGTTTGTTGATGGCGGCGTGTCTGCCTCTATCCCTGTTCAAGAAGCGTGGCGTCAGAATGCTCGCAACATTATTGTCATTCGCACAGAGCCGTTTTCAGAGATTGAAGCGAGAGCCCAAAGTGAAGTGGGGGATGTGCCTGTCGAATGGTATCGAGAGTCTATCAACTCAGTACAGCAATCATGGCAGCAAAAAGTGAATCAGTGGAAGCTGGATTGGGCGTCGTTCTTCCAACAAAAAATTAATGCAGCACATCAATCGAAGCTTGCAGGGAAAATGCTGTTAAATGGAGGTCGTTGGTTGTTCGGTGCCGATAACTTGTATCGTTTAAGTCATCTGATTGGTGAGAATTTTGATTCAGGTTTAGCCGACATGCTGATGATTCATTATCAAACATTTGAGCTCACTCAGGCCTTTATATCTGCTCCACCTGACGACACTTTTATTTTACAAGTTGCGCCTAAAGAGGGACTTCGTTCTTCTTCTTTGTTAAGTGACCAAGAGTCACTAGAGCATGACTATCAACTTGGGCTTCAAGCTGGGTTTAACCTAGTTCAACTCTATGACCAGCTGGATGTTGAAATTGATGGTAGAGAGAGTGCATAAACCTTCTTACGTTCACGATGTGCGCAATATACAAAGCATATAAATAAGGCTCCATTTTCGGAGCCTTATTTGCGGGTTCTTGTGGTTAACTCCGGTTAGGTATAACTATTACGCTTGTAGAATGCGCATGCAGTTGGTTGAGCCAACAACATCCATTACATCGCCTTGAGTAATAATGACTAAATCACCTTTGTGCAAGAACCCTTGCTCTTTAAGGCTAGTAATAGCTGCTTGAGCCGTTGGTAAACCCGCATCACTTTTTGACTCGAAATATACAGGTGTCACGCCTCGGTATAATGCTGCTCGATTTAGTGTCGATTCATTCCGTGATAAGGCAAATATTGGCAAGCCAGAGCTTAAGCGAGACATCATCAACGCAGTCCTGCCGGACTCAGTTAACGAGATCATCGCTTTAATTCCTTCCATGTGATTCGCAGAGTACATGGTTGCCATTGCGATGGTTTCTTCAGCGGTTTCGAAGGTTCTATCTAAGCGATAGGTTGATAGACTTGCCTCCGACATTTTTTCTGCCCCCACACATACTTCGGCCATGGATTTGACCGTTTCTACAGGATATTTACCTGCAGCGGTCTCTCCAGAAAGCATCACCGCGTCAGTGCCGTCTAGAACCGCATTGGCCACATCCATCACTTCAGCACGCGTTGGCATTGGGCTAGTAATCATGGACTCCATCATTTGTGTCGCAGTAATCACGATACGGTTTAAACTGCGTGCGCGGCGAATCAGTTTTTTCTGGACACCTATGAGCTCAGGGTCACCGATTTCTACACCAAGGTCACCACGTGCAACCATCACTACATCGGATGCGAGAATAATGTCGTCAATAGACTCATTGGTCGCGACGGTTTCTGCTCGTTCGACTTTAGCCACTAACATGGCTTCAAGGCCTGCATCTCTGGCTAAGCGTCGAGCGTAATGCATGTCTTCGCCGTTACGCGGGAATGAAATAGCAAGGTAGTCTACTTGAATTGCTGCGGCGGTAAGAATGTCGGCTTTATCTTTCTCTGTGAGCGCATCGGCTGACAATCCGCCGCCTTTTTTGTTGATCCCTTTATTGTTGGACAGTGGACCACCGACAATCACACGGGTATGCACTTTATTACCCTCTACTTTGGTAACTTGCAGCTGAACGCGTCCATCATCGAGTAATAAAATGTCATTTGGTGAAACATCTTGCGGTAGTTCTTTATAATCTAACCCTACAGATTCTTGATTGCCTTCACCTTTTGGTAAATCACTATCTAATGTGAATTTATCGCCCACATTCAAAATGACTTGGCCGTCTTTAAACGTTGATACACGGATTTTAGGGCCTTGTAAGTCACCAAGAATAGCAACCTGACGCCCAAGTCTTGCTGCAATGGTACGGACTTTGTTCGCACGTTGAATGTGGTCTTCACTGGTTCCATGTGAAAAATTCATACGGACAACGTTTGCACCGGCTTTGATGATCTCCTCAAGTATATTGTCCTTATCCGTTGAAGGACCCAGCGTAGTGACAATTTTTGTTCGTCTTAATTTGGAAGTCATAGATTCTCCGATGAATGTGTGTGTAAAGGTAACTTGAACTCTATCCTTACTTTACGCAATCGCTCTCAAGGTTAGCCTCGTTGCTGAGCCCACACCTTAAAGCTACTTGAATATAAGTATATGCACAGAATGTTTACATTAAGAGTAACCCCGGTAAAACAGACAGATATTCGACAGGCAATGGCCTTATTGATAAAAATGCGCTGCTTTAAAGGCACTACTTCATAATTTAGTGAATAAAAATAAGTTATTTTTCAAACAATTTAACAGGAGTAGATTCTTCGTTATTTGATTGAATACACAAACAAACAGGTTTATACGTGATGCTTGTCACGGGGATTTATTAATTCACTTCACAATTAGTTCGCAAAGTAAAAAAATTGTCCCGTTATAGAATTTCGGAGTGCAAGATGTACATGGCTCAACCGGGCCATATTGATCATATCAAACAGGTCAATGCTGGTCGTGTATATAAACTAATTGACCTAAAAGGTCCTATTTCTCGAATTGATTTGTCCAAGCAGAGTGAGCTTGCTCCTGCTAGTATCACCAAAATCACTCGAGAATTAATTGAAGCGCACTTGATTCATGAAACGACAGTACAAGAAGCGACGAGTCGTGGTCGACCTGCTGTCGGTTTGCAGGTCAATAATGAAGGCTGGCAATTTTTGTCAATGCGTTTGGGGCGGGGTTATTTAACCATTGCTTTGCATGAGTTAGGCGGTGATGTACTGATCGATACTAAAATCGAGATACACGAGCTTGATCAAGACGATGTGCTTGAGCGCCTGCTTTACGAAATTGATGAATTTTTTCAGACTTACGCGGATCAACTGGATCGGGTTACCAGTATTGCCCTTACGCTGCCTGGTCTCGTGAACTCAGAGCAAGGTGTCGTTTTGCAGATGCCTCATTACAATGTCGAAAATCTTGCTCTTGGACCAGAGATATACAAAGCAACAGGCTTGCCAGTTTTCATTGCCAATGACACGCGAGCTTGGGCATTAGCAGAAAAGCTTTTTGGTCATTCTCAAGATAATGACAACTCCGTTCTTATCTCTATCCACCACGGTTTAGGTGCGGGCATCATTCTGGATGGGCGCGTTTTGCAAGGCCGTCACGGTAACATTGGTGAACTCGGGCATATTCAAATTGACCCAAATGGAAAACGTTGTCATTGCGGCAATATAGGCTGTTTGGAAACCGTTGCCAGTTCTCAAGCAATTCGTGAAGAAGTCGTAAGACGAATCGCTGATGGCGAAGACTCTATTCTTGCTAAACAAGAAGAAATGAGTATTGAGAGCATTTGTGAAGCCGCTGCAAACGGTGATCCTTTGGCCGTCGATGTGATTGAAAAACTTGGACGCTACTTAGGCTCTGCAATTGCTATTGTGATCAACTTATTTAACCCTGAGAAAATCTTGATCGGTGGTGTGATTAACCAAGCAAAAGATGTGCTTTATCCTGCGGTTCGTCGCTGTATCGAAGAGCAGAGTTTACCTGTTTATCACCAAGATCTTGAGCTGGTGGAGTCTCGTTTCTATAAGCAAGCCACAATGCCTGGTGCCGCGTTGATTAAGCAAGCGTTGTACGATGGTCAACTATTGATGAAGGTTGTGGAAGGTTAAGTACTTTTTAACATGATGATGTGCCTGGCTGTTGAGACTGCATTTGTAGGTGATTTAGGGTGAGACTTAACGGCTCACCCTTTTTGATCGCCTATTACTAGAAAGGGAATTTGAGTTATGTTGCATTGCTATATCTGCGCCATTCATGTAATTTCCTAAAAAGCTCAAGTAAATAAACAAAATGGCTTTCAATGTGCTGCGTGACTTTGCGTCTGATGCAAAGAGAAGTAATACGCTAAAACTGTTGTACTTTAAAGCTGTGCTCGAAAAGCCAAATATTTTAAGGTTATTTGGTTATATAACCTTGCTGTGTCTGTACTGATTTCGAGTAAAATAAGAATTATCCATAATTTAGGTAGTAGTATGTCCGGAGTGTTAAATACGGTTGACCAGCGTACAAACTTGGTTGGTGAAAATCGACTAGAGCTTCTGCTGTTCACTTTAAATAGTCGCCAATTATTTGCGATTAATGTGTTCAAAGTGAAAGAGGTCATCAAGCTTCCACCGTTAACCAAGCTCCCTGGATCGCACTACAATATTCGTGGGGTTGCTTCTCTACGAGGTGAAGCGGTACCAGTGATTGATTTACGAGGCGCAATTGGTTTTCCTGCTTTACGTGGTGAAGCGGAAGAAGAAAATTTGATCGTGACAGAGTACAACCGCACGGTGCAGGGCTTCTTAGTCGGTCCGGTTAAAAACATTATTAATACGGCATGGACTGAAATTCAGCCGCCTCCTTCCACGTCTGGTCGCTCGAATTACCTCACGGCTATCACGCAAATCAAAGAGGGGGATGCCTCTCAAATTGTCGAAATTATTGACGTTGAAAAAGTTTTAGCAGAGATCGTACATTACGACGTGACTATCTCGGAGGACATTCTCGATCAAGAATTGGCCCAAGCAATGGTCGGGCGTAATGTTCTGATTGTGGATGATTCCTCTACAGCTCGTAATCAAGTTCGCGATACGCTTTCTCAATTGGGTATGAATATCATCGAGTGCCGTGACGGGCTAGAAGCGTTAACGGTTTTAAAACGTTGGTGTGATGAAGGTAAAGATGTAGAAAAAGAGCTGTTGATGATGATTACGGATGCTGAAATGCCTGAAATGGACGGTTATAAACTGACCCATGAAGTGCGCCAAGATCCACGTATGTCTAAGTTGTTTATCACATTGAACACTTCTCTGAGCGGTAGTTTTAATGAAGCCATGGTACAAAAAGTAGGCTGTGATCGCTTTATATCTAAATTCCAACCGGATCTGCTGGTTGAAGTTGCTCAAGACCGATTACGCCAGATGCTTTCTAAAAGTGCATGATTAGATCTAGTGAAATCAGAGGGAGCGCACCTCTCTCTGATTTTTAACATTTCTCTCCTTAATTCCTCTGTACTAATGGAAATCCCGAGATTTACTTTGTAGATTGTTCAAGTAGTGCGTGCAATCCATCAACTTGCCAGCAATAACGTGTGTGACTTCTCCCTCTTTTTCAAGAATGCCTTTCACCATTAATACTTTAGCGCCTAAATACGCTTGCTTTTGGGCTCGTGCTGTCGCTTGCCAAACGACCACATTAATGTTGCCCGTGTCATCTTCTAACGTAAAAAATGTCACGCCAGCGGCGGTGCCTGGAGATTGTCTTCCTGTTACCACACCTACCACTGTGACCAGTGACTTATGCGGTTTCTCTGTCAGTTGCCTCATGCGGGTAAAGTGAGGGAGTTTGCCCGTTTCTTCTAATAATTTAATTGGATGGCGGCTAAGAGATAGTCCCGTGCTTGCGTAATCCTCAATTAAATTTTCATATTCAGAGGGTTGAGTCTGGTAGCTAACATTGGGTTCTTCGACCTTGTGAAACAATGGTAGGTCAGATAAGGAATCCATTGCTGCCCAGCGAGCGTTATAACGATTTCCCGATAAGGCCTGAAATGCATTGGCTGAAGCCAATAATTCAATGTCACTTCGGCTTCTTAATATCTGCTTTACTTCTTGAATCGATCGGTAACCATTAAGTGGTTTGCGCTCAATAAGCCTTTGTGCGCTTTCTGCGTTAAAGCCTTTCACCAAGCGAAAACCAAGTTGCACGCCGAGCCTGCCATTCGGACGTGAGACGAGATGATGTTGATATTTTGAATGATTGACGCACACCGGCAATACTTCGACGCCATGTCTGCGAGCATCTTGTACTAATTGCGATGGGCTATAAAATCCCATTGGTTGGCTGTTCAATAATGCAGTGTAAAATTCGGCTGGGTAATAATATTTTAACCATGCAGAACAATATGCCAGCACTGCGAAAGACGCTGAATGACTTTCAGGGAAGCCGTACTCACCAAAGCCGCAAATCTGATCGAAAATGCGCTCAGCAAACGCTAAGTCATAACCTCTCTCTTGCATACCATTGATCAGTTTTGGTCTGAATTTAGCGAGATCGCCATTCTTTTTCCATGATGCCATCGCTCGACGGAGTTGATCGGCCTCGCCGCCGCTAAACCCTGCGGCTACCATGGCTAGCTTGATGACTTGCTCTTGGAAAATAGGGACGCCCATAGTCCGCTCCAGAACGCTTTTTACTTCTTCCGATGGATAACTGACAGGCTCTTTGTGATCTCGTCGTTTTAAAAAAGGATGCACCATATCACCCTGAATAGGGCCTGGACGAACAATTGCAATTTGAATCACTAAGTCGTAATAACAAGCAGGCTTTAGGCGAGGAAGCATGCTCATTTGTGCACGAGATTCTATTTGGAATACGCCTATCGTGTCAGCTTTTTGGATCATGCGGTACACGTGTGGATCATCTTGTCGGCGAGTGATCTCGGAAATCGAGAGGGATCGCTGGTGATGTTTCTCGACCAGTTGAAAGCACTTTTTGATGGCGTTTAACATGCCGAGTGCGAGTACATCGACTTTTAGTAGCTTCAAGCTTTCTAAATCGTCTTTATCCCATTGAATGATAGTGCGATCTTCCATCGAGGCATTTTCAACAGGTACCAACTCATATAAAGGGCCAGATGAAATTACAAAGCCACCTACGTGCTGAGATAAATGGCGTGGGAAGCCAATGATCTCGTTGACCAATTGGATAAACTGCTGCCCTTTGAGAGATTCTGGTTGTAAGCCAAGTTCAATAATTTGAGCTTGCCAGCCTTGGCTGCGATCTCGGCGATTAACGTTCTTAACGAAAAAATCTAATTGCGTCTCTTCAATCCCTAGTGCTTTACCGACTTCACGCACGGCACTTTTAAAGCGATAGCTGATCACGGTTGCAGCAAGTGCTGCACGCTCACGACCATATTTTTTGTAAATATACTGGATAACTTCTTCACGGCGCTCGTGTTCAAAGTCCACATCAATATCCGGCGGTTCCTTACGTTCTTTACTGATAAATCGTTCGAATAAGACAGCGATTTGTCGAGGATCGACGGCGGTAATTTCCAGGCAATAACACACCACAGAGTTTGCAGCGGAACCTCGCCCTTGGTAAAGAATGCCTTGCTGTTTCGCGAACATTACGATGTCGTGAATAGTAAGGAAGTAGTAGTGGTATTTAAGCTCTTGAATAAGCGCCAGTTCATTCTCGATGGTTTGATTGACTTCTGCTGGCACGCCTTCAGGAAAACGCAGCTTTTTACCACGTTCGACCAACATACGTAAGTAAGAGTCGGGTGTATAACCATCTGGGATCAGCTCGGTAGGATATTCGTATTTTAAATCGGAGAGCTTAAACTCGCATAAATCGGCGATGTAAGTACTTTCTTCCAGCCATTCTGGTTTGTAAATCCGAATCAACTTTTTAAAAGGACGAAGCGCTCGCTCAGTATTCGAAATACGGTCAAAACCGAGTTTATCGACGCTACACCCATGTTTTATAGCAGTAAGTACATGCTGTAATGGCAAGCGTTCAACGTCATGCATGAGAACGCCTCCGCAGGCAGTTATAGGTAATTGAAATTCATGTGCTAACTGCTCGCAGTGCGCAATGTACTCAGTATCGTTGTTACTCAAATGGCGCTGAATCGCTACCCACAAACGATTAGCGTGGTGTTGATTGAGCCAGCGCCCCCAATAGTGATCACTCTCTTGATGTGTGGGCAGCCACAATACCAAACAATGTCGAACCGACATCAAATCCCATTCGAACAGTTGATAGTTGCCTTTTTCACTGCGTCTTCTTGCGTTTGTGATGATACGACACAACTCGGCATAAGCCTTGCGACAAGGGCAAAGCAGTACGATTTGGCATTCATCATTTAACCAAAACATACTTCCAACGATTTGTTTGATATCGAGTTTATGTTGTTCGATGGTTGCATGGGCTTTGACAACGCCCGCGACTGAACATTCATCCGTTATAGCTAGAGCTTGATAGCGATAGAAAGCAGCTTGGAGTACCAGATCTTCTGCATGAGAAGCCCCAGTCAAAAAAGAGAAGTTAGACTGACAAAATAGTTCCGCGTAACTCATAATGATCCAACAAAAATAACTGTCGATTTAACAAAAATAGCCATGAAGAAACCAGTGCTTGTGCTGATCGCGAAATATCCATAACCAGCGGCCTTGCTTGGTGTGTGCAATGTAGTAATCACGCATGATCTCATCACCATCCCACCACCCAGAAACTATTCGCTCAGGTCCGTGGACCAAAGAAACTTGTTCTTGCAATACAATGGGAGTGGGTAATTGCATTGCGGGGCGTAGTATGGAGGGTATGGCGTGCCCCTTTTTATCTGGAGCATCAGCAGGGCGATACTGACTGGCCTTTTCTGGTCTAGGATCGCAAGCAATATTGGGTTTTAAAACGGCACTTTTCCCCAATTTAGCTTGCAGTAAAGAGAGCAGCTCTAAAGCATTCATGTTTCCTTTCTGCCCAGCAAAGAGATCGCGTGATGCACTAAGAGGCTCACCTTGACGGATGACTTTTAACGTTAGCCCTGTGACTGGGCCATTAAGCGAGAGTGATTCTAAGCTTAAACTCGCTAACTGTTGCCAACGCTGACATAGGTAATCACCTTGCGCAGAAGTGAGTTGAAGGTGTTGCTCTTGTTTCTCACGCTGGTGGAGTGTTAAACACAGTTCAAAAGCGACCTTATCTCTTAATTTAAGAAAGGTTTCGAGTTGACGAAGTAATTTGGCCAACGGCTTTTCAATCCACTGAACGTTTTCGATCTCAAACAACAGCTCTAAATAAACTTGGAAGGATTCGGTAGGGTGATAAAAGTCGACAGGGTGTTTAAACTGCCCAGTCAGTCGACCAACGTAGTTCACCAAATCGATATCAAAGCGTCGTGCGATGTCTTGCAATGGCAGTTCAAGCAGGTTTTGCAATGTGGTGACACCTACACGTTGTAACTTCTCTACGGTAGCGCTTGATAAATCTGCCAGTGTTAACGGTAATGGTGATAGGACTTTTTGTATGGCAGATTTGTCTTCACTGATGACGTTCGCTCCTGATAATGCCATCAATTTGGCAGCAAAAGGCGAAAAACCACATCCGAATTGAAAACTTAGTTTCAGCTCCGATAAGTGAGCTCTGACTTTATTCCAATAGTTTTCAAGCCCTTCATACAGAGCGAGCATTGGAGTAGCACGCAGTAAAATACCTTGGTTTGGCATCAACACAACGTCAGATGTGATCAAATACAGCCATTGAGCAATTTCTTGTAACTTGCTCCATTCGGTGTGCGGATGATAAGGATGCACTTGTAAATCTCGACACAAGGACGCAGCACTGCCTAGTCCCATACCTGGCTTAATGCCTTGTTGTTCGGCAATCTCGTTGTATTGAAGAATCTGGCAACGTTGGCTTTCGACAATCACCACGGGTTGTTCTTGGTTATCACCAAAGAGTGCGTCTAGCTGTAGGCGAGGGAAGTGCAAGTAAATCCACAGAGCCATATCACTAACCTTGGTTCGCCAGTGGGAAATTGACCACAGTCGAGTGCACAGTTTCAGATGATGGTTTCACCAGTTGCGGGTAATGGTGTTGGAAGCCGATACTAACGCTACCTCTATTCCAGCCTCCTTTCCTTTTCAGCACTTCAACATGAATCCCTTGCTCGTCGCCTTTCAGTTTTAAACTGAGTGACACAGGTAAAGACAAGCGGTTGATAGTATCTGTTTTAAGCATAAAGAGAGGGCAAGTACCTTGTTCACTCGCTACCTGTAAGCGTTTCACTTGATGTATTTCAAGCTCTTCTTGCCATAACAAAACATTACTGCATACCCCACTTTTCAGACATTGCTCTGCAGCCCAAAGAGCGTCTTTGGGGTGAGTTGGAGTAACGACCCACACTTGGTTTATATCCAAACCGATGTAGTGTAAGAACAGAGAATTCACTAACGCGGGAGGTTGAATAAATGCAGTCACACCATTGGTCCGGGTGGCTTTTAAATAAGGAGCGAGCAAACGCAATTCACCAATACTACCAATAGATTCCATCTCCACTACGCCATGAGGTGGAAAGCCTCCGCCGAGCAAATCATCTAATTCAGAAAAACCGGAACTAGTCTGCAACTGCTGAGGATCTGCTTTCGTTAAATTTGCTTGCCAAACAAGGTGTTGGCTTTTTAAGTTCTGAATAATATCTTGCATAATAAATACCTGTATATACATACAGTATATTTCTGTGGGAGAAAGTCGCAAGATTTTTATGAAGAGAGAAATGAAAAAAGGCAGCGTTTGCTGCCTTTTCAATCGATTATGTGAGGTAACCTGAATGAGTTATTTACGCTTCGGTTGAGCGTCGATGCACTGACCGTTCACATCGGTAACCGCAGGATCCATTAAGTGCAAATATAGCGGCATGATATCCAGTGGCGTTTTGAGAGTATTCGCATCTTCACCCGGATATGCTTTTTCACGCATGCGAGTACGAGTGGCACCAGGGTTAATTGCGTTAACGCGGATCGGTGTATCACTCAGCTCGTCAGCTAAAACTTGCATCATGCCTTCTACGGCAAATTTAGAGATAGCGTATGGCCCCCAGAATGCGCGGCCAGAGTGGCCGACGGTTGAAGAGGTAAAGATAATACGCCCAGCTTCTGATTTACGCATCACAGGCAGTAATGCTTGAGTCATTAGCACTTCGGCTTTCACGTTGATCTGCATGATATCGTCGAAGTCTTCCTCTTTGATTTGATCAAATGGACACAGCGAACTCAAGACACCTGCGTTGTGTAATAGACCATCCAAGCGACCAAACTGTCCTTCGATTGTCTCTGCCATATCAATGTAATTCTGCTGAGTTGCACCCTTGAGATCCAATGGAATGATAGCAGCTTGTGGATAGCCAGCAGCTTCAATCTCATCATAGATAGATTCAAGGTTTTGCACATTTCTACCCAAGAGAATAACAGTTGCACCGTGCTCGGCATAAGAAAGCGCGGCTTGACGGCCGATGCCATTACCAGCGCCAGTAACAAGAATGACTTTACCTTTTAGAGCATCAGCTGAAACGGAGTAGTTCACGGCGATAAATCCTTATTATTGTAAGAGGGTCCATGATAGTTAATTGACGCTAAAAAACGCCTGTTTCTCAATGGAAAATCTTGGTAATCGTGACAAGATGGTTACAATACACCAATTCATGTGTTATACCAATTCCAGAACTTTCGTTAGGTATGCTATCAATCAGAACAAGTGGTTACAAACCGCGCTGCCTTCTCGCTGATGTTTCTGCGTAACATACTAACGTCATCTGAAATGAGATAAAGGAGCTCTCGTTGGAATTTTTATTAGATTATGGTCTGTTTCTGGCCAAAATTATCACGGTGGTTGCTGCGATAATTGTTCTGCTCATTATTGCAAAATCGGCTGGTGGCAAATCGGGTGCGGCGAAAGGGGAGTTAGAGATTACCAACCTTTCAGAGCAACACAAACAATCTGTTGAGCAGTTAGAGCATTATTTGCATGACGATGCTTTCATCAAGGCTCGAGATAAAGCCGTCAAGAAAGAAGAAAAAGAGAAGAACAAATCTCGCGAGAAAGAAATCAAACAAGCGAGCAAAGACGGTTCATTAGATAGCAAGCGTGAACCACACCTATTTGTTCTTGATTTCAACGGTAGCATAGACGCAAAAGAAGTCGCGTCTCTACGTGAAGAAATCACCGCTATTTTGGCTGTCGCACGTGAAGGTGATGAAGTGTTACTTCGCTTAGAGTCTGGCGGTGGTATGGTTCATGGTTACGGCCTTGCCTCTTCTCAACTGGACCGAATCAAAGCTGCGGGTCTTCCTCTGACCATCTCTGTTGACAAAGTTGCGGCAAGTGGCGGTTACATGATGGCATGTGTAGCAGATAAAATTGTTTCTGCACCATTCGCAATTGTGGGTTCTATTGGCGTTATCGCACAGATTCCTAACTTCAACAAACTGTTGAAGAAACATGACATTGAGTACGAACAACTAACAGCGGGTGAATATAAACGCACGCTAACGATGTTCGGTGAGAATACCGATAAAGCGCGCGATAAGTTTAAGCAAGAACTTGAAGAAACACATGTCTTGTTTAAAGACTTCATCCGTGAGCGTCGTCCTAGTTTGGACCTAGACAAAGTAGCCACTGGTGAGCACTGGTTCGGCACACAAGCGAAAGAGCTTGGTTTGGTGGATGACATTAGTACATCTGATGATATCGTTGTTGCGGCATGCAAAGATAAAACTGTACTTTCTGTGCATTATGTACAAAAGAAAAAACTGGCCGACAAGCTAGCAGGTGTGGCGGGTAAAGTCGCTGATAGTGTGATTTTAAAGTTAGCTGAGCGTGGTCAAAAGCCGATTGTTTAATCGAGCTTAAGTTCATGACATTTAAAACGGCGAGGGCGGAAGCTCTCGCCGTTTTTGTTGAACTTTATGTTTATTGATGAATCCAATTACGCATTAGGTGTAATGCTTTACACGACATTTTTCCTCGCTCCAAAGACTGATTACCCGTATAATGTGCGCCTCGAAAACCGAGCAAATTGCTGAAAAGAAACTATTGGTGGAGAAGAACATGTCCTCTCAAACTCCGGTTGTAACCGTAGATGGACCTAGTGGTGCAGGTAAAGGCACTTTATGTATGTTGCTGGCGAAAAAGTTGGGTTTCCAACTCTTAGATTCTGGCGCAATTTATCGTGTACTTGCACTCGCTGCGATTCACCACGGTGTCGACACCGAGTCAGAAGATGCTCTTGTCCCACTAGCAACACACCTAGACGTTCAATTTATCGCGGAAGGTGACTTAGTTAAGGTCATTCTAGAAGGCGAAGATGTGTCAGGGGAGCTTCGTAAAGAAGAAACAGGCATGGCAGCATCTAAAGTTGCGGCTTTGCCACGTGTTCGTGAAGCATTACTACGTCGTCAGCGTGCATTTGAGACCGCTCCGGGTCTGGTTGCTGATGGTCGTGATATGGGCACAATTGTATTCCCGAGTGCGCAAGCAAAAATCTTCCTTGATGCGAGTGCTGAAGAGCGTGCAAATCGACGCCTTAAACAGTTGCAAGAGAAAGGGTTAGATGTTAGATTTGCTGACCTTTTGAGCGAGATCCAAGAGCGTGACGACCGAGATCGTAACCGCCCAGTGGCGCCATTACGCCCTGCTGAGGATGCGCTTGTGCTAGATTCTACGTCGATGACTATCGACGAAGTAGTAGAAAAGGCACTACAATATATCGAATCGAAGCTAGCTGAGTAATAATACTCGACTAGGCTAAGAGCGTTGGTCGCAAGGATGATGACTGGCGAATTTAATAACCCCATGCGGTAGGATACCCGTGGAAGTTTAATTTATTGAAGATTAATTAAATGACTGAATCTTTTGCTCAACTCTTTGAAGAGTTTCTAAACGAAACAGAATTCCAACAAGGCAGCATCGTTAAAGGTACTGTAGTAGCTATCGAGAACGGTTTCGTTCTTGTTGACGCTGGTCTTAAGTCTGAATCTGCTATCCCTGCTGAACAGTTCAAGAACGCTGCTGGCGAACTTGAAGTTGAAGTTGGCGCTGAAGTAGACGTAGCTCTAGACGCTGTTGAAGATGGTTTCGGTGAAACTCAACTTTCTCGTGAGAAAGCTAAGCGTCACGAAGCTTGGATCGTACTTGAGAAAGCTTACGAAGAAGCTGAAACTGTTGTTGGTATCATCAACGGTAAAGTTAAAGGCGGTTTCACTGTTGAACTAAACGGTATCCGTGCTTTCCTTCCTGGCTCTCTAGTAGACGTACGTCCAATCCGCGACACTGCTCACCTAGAAAACAAAGAGCTAGAGTTCAAAGTTATCAAACTTGACCAAAAACGTAACAACGTAGTTGTTTCACGTCGTGCAGTTATCGAATCAGAGAACAGCGTTGAGCGTGACGAGCTTCTAGAAACTCTACAAGAAGGTTCTGAAGTTAAAGGTATCGTTAAGAACCTTACTGACTACGGTGCGTTCGTTGACCTAGGTGGCGTTGACGGTCTTCTACATATCACTGATATGGCTTGGAAGCGCGTTAAGCACCCATCTGAAATCGTTAACGTTGGTGACGAGATCCAAGTTAAAGTTCTTAAGTTCGACCGTGAGCGTACTCGCGTATCACTAGGTCTTAAGCAACTAGGCGAAGATCCATGGGTAGCAATCGCTAAGCGTTACCCAGAAGGTCACAAACTAACTGGTCGCGTAACTAACCTAACTGACTACGGCTGCTTCGTTGAAATCGAAGAAGGCGTTGAAGGTCTAGTTCACGTTTCAGAAATGGATTGGACTAACAAGAACATCCACCCTTCTAAAGTTGTTAATGTTGGCGACGAAGTTGAGGTTATGGTTCTTGAAATCGACGAAGAACGTCGTCGTATCTCTCTAGGTCTGAAACAGTGTAAAGCTAACCCATGGCAGTCATTCGCTGAAGCACAAGCTAAAGGCGACAAAGTTACTGGTAAGATCAAGTCTATCACTGACTTCGGTATCTTCATCGGTCTAGAAGGCGGCATCGACGGTCTAGTTCACCTATCTGACATTTCTTGGAATGTTGCTGGTGAAGAAGCTGTACGTGAGTACAAGAAAGGCGACGAGATCTCTGCAGTTGTTCTAGCAGTAGACGCTGAGCGTGAGCGCATTTCTCTAGGCATCAAGCAAATGGAAAATGACCCATTCAATGCTTACGTTGCTGACAACAAGAAAGGTGTTCTAGTTAACGCTACTGTAACTGCTGTTGACGCTAAAGGCGCTACTGTTGAAATCGCAGAAGGCGTTGAAGGTTACATCCGTGCTTCTGAAGTATCACGCGATCGCGTAGAAGATGCTTCTCTAATCCTAAGCGCTGGTGATGTTGTTGAAGCGAAGTTCACAGGTGTAGACCGTAAGAACCGCGTAATCAACCTATCTATCAAAGCTAAAGACGAAGCTGACGAGCAAGAAGCAATGGCATCTATCAACAAGCAAGATGACAATGCATTCGGTAACGCAATGGCTGACGCTTTCAAAGCTGCTAAAGGCGAATAATATACTCGCTTAAGCAAAAAAGGAGCCGCAAGGCTCCTTTTTTATATTTGGTCATATTTAAGTAGTAATACTAATGACAGTAAACTATCTTAATAAAAGGCATTTCTTCATTGCGCATTTTGCATAAAATTTGTCTAGAATTGTCAGCAAGTGTTTGTTGGAATTAGTATTACTTACTATAATAAGTGATAAAGATACTCAAAGAGGGCAACTATGACTAAGTCTGAACTGATTGAAAGACTCTGCGCTGAGCAAACACACTTATCAGCGAAAGAGGTAGAGGATGCTGTAAAAGATATTTTAGAGCACATGGCCTCTACACTAGAGAGCGGTGACCGTATCGAGATCCGTGGCTTTGGTAGTTTTTCTCTTCATTACCGCGAGCCTCGCGTAGGTCGTAACCCTAAAACGGGCGATAAAGTGGAATTGGAAGGTAAATACGTTCCACATTTCAAACCTGGTAAAGAACTTCGTGAGCGTGTAAATATTGGTTAATGCACTCTTATTAGTTTGAAAAAAGCGGCATACGTTTGTGTATGCCGCTTTTTTGTAATGTATCCAAGTTAGTAATACATCCAAGATCGTTTACTAATCTAATTGTGGATTCAGCTGTTTTCTATACCCAAATAACTTTAACTTCTAAGCATGTCTACAAACTAAGCATCTTGAGGTTACTTGGGTATAGATTATTGCTAATATACGTAGTCTGAAGAAGCATTTTCCTGCATAATCTTACCGACTTACTCCTAGAAGGGTGATGTAACATGAAAATTATAAAAATCGTTGCTGTTTTAGCTCTCTTTTTAATTGCATTGGCGTTAGGTTCCCAAAACCAAGAGCTCGTGACTTTTAACTATCTTCTAGCAAAAGGAGAGTTCCACTTATCTACGCTATTAGGTGTAGTATTTGTGGTTGGCTTTGCTTTAGCGTGGGTTATCTTTGGTAGCATCCAACTGAAAACTCAGCTACAGGTCCGTCGTTTAAAGAAAAAACTGAAAAAGTACGAACCAACTGAATCAAACAACGCTGCTGATAAGCCAGCCATTGAAAAACAGGCATAAGGATAAGGCTTAACTTTAATGCTTGAACTACTCTTCTTGTTGTTGCCTATAGCTGCTGCGTATGGCTGGTATATGGGACATCGCAGCGCTCAGCAAGACAAGCAGAAGCAATCTCATCAAATCTCTCGTCAGTATATGACGGGTCTTAATCTACTGCTCTCTGACCAATCAGATAAGGCTGTCGATCACTTTATTGAATTGCTCCAAGTTGATAACGAGACCATCGATACTCACCTTGCGTTGGGTAACCTGTTCCGGTCTCGTGGTGAAGTCGACCGCGCAATCAGAATTCACCAAAATCTTATTTCTCGTTCAGGCTTAACACTGGACCAAAAGAACCTCGCCCTTCAACAGTTAGCGAAAGACTACATGGTCTCAGGTTTTCTTGATCGTGCAGAGAAAATCTTCGAACAGTTAGTTGAAGAGCCAGATTACAAAGAGGCGGCTCTTCAACAATTAGTGACCATTTATCAGCAAACACGAGAATGGGAAAAGGCGATTTATTACGCGAACCAATTGGCTAAGTTAGGTAATAAACGCTCAAGGATGCGTGCAAATATTGCCCATTTTTGGTGTGAAATAGCCATGCTCGACCAAGCTGATGGGAATACTAATAAGGCAATACAGCATTTTAAAAAAGCGTTAGCGGAAGACCCGAAGTGTGTTCGAGCAAGTATTGCTTTGGGACGAATTTATCTAGAGTCTGAAGACTATAAGCACACCATCAAATATCTGACAGGGGTACTTGAGCAAGATAAAGACTTTATCAGTGATGTCTTGCCAACTATTGCAGAATGCTATCATCATCTGGGTCAGGAAGATGAACTTGTCGAGTTTCTGCGAGCTTGTATTGATAAGAAAGCTGGCGTATCAGCCGAGTTGATGTTGGCTCAATTAGTTGCTCATCACGAGAACGTTGGGGCTGCTCAAGAGTTACTGACGAAACAATTGCTGAAAAACCCAACCATGAAGGGCTTCTACCGTTTAATTGACTACCACATTGCAGAAGCAGAAGATGGTCGAGCGAAAGACAGCCTATCAACACTACAAGCGATGGTGGGTGAACAGTTAAAAGTGAAACCACATTACCGATGCCGGAAGTGTGGATTTTCTACCCATTCCCTTTATTGGCATTGTCCGTCCTGTAAAGGATGGGGGACGATCAAGCCAATCCGCGGATTGGATGGTGAATAATTCTTAATGCAGCTGGCAGAGTTTCTGTCCGCTGCATTTTTTTAACTTTTTATTTAATAAGAACCAAAACAGTTAGGAGATGAAATGATCGACCAAAAAGTTATTGTCGCACTGGATTATGATAACCAAGCAGATGCACTTGCGTTTGTAGATAGAATTGATCCTGCGTCATGCCGACTAAAAGTTGGCAAGGAGATGTTTACGCTATTTGGTCCTGATTTTGTACGTGAACTCCATAAACGTGGTTTCTCGGTATTCCTAGATTTAAAATTTCACGATATTCCAAACACCTGTTCGAAAGCAGTTCGCGCTGCGGCTGAAATGGGTGTATGGATGGTGAACGTACACGCGAGCGGTGGTGAGCGTATGATGACGGCATCACGTGAAATTCTTGAGCCATATGGTAAAGATCGTCCACTTCTTATCGGTGTAACGGTACTAACCAGTATGGAACAAAGTGATTTAGCTGGTATTGGTTTGAATGTTGCGCCTCAGGAGCAAGTGATTCGTCTAGCAACCTTGACCAAAAACGCGGGCTTAGATGGTGTCGTATGTTCAGCGCAAGAGTCCTCACTACTGAAGAGCGAACTAGGCCAAGAATTTAAATTAGTGACCCCTGGTATTCGACCTGCTGGTTCAGAACAAGGTGACCAACGCCGTATCATGACGCCAGTAGACGCTATCCAATCAGGTTCAGATTATCTTGTGATTGGTCGCCCTATCACTCAAGCGTCAAATCCTGCAGAAGTGCTGAAGTCGATCAATGAGAGCTTATCTAAAATGTAAGCACTGTCTCGATTGTATGGAGAAAAGTGAGGCTAAGATGCCTCACTTTTTATATCGAATGAAAATACTGATCGCGGTAAACAACCATTCCTTTTAACCAGCTATGTCTGATCATTTACTCGCTGTAACTGGTATATCGGGGCCAATTGAGATAAAGGTTCTGCGGTTTATTCTGAGTAAAGTAGGGCTTGGTACTATGCTGATCACACTTTTGTAACATAACTCACTGTGATGCCTCGAAAATGCAATCATGTGTTATTGATGGCTTGCGTTACAAATATCTAAAGAATACTATGGCGAAGATGCATTCACTGCGTTGTAAGGTCTAGGATGACCTAGTGAAACTCTTTGAAATTAATATAGAAGCTGGCAGGACGTCACTTCATATTACGTTCCTATTATTTCCTATCTGCGTATTTTAAATCGCAGCTTTCTGTGAGCTTTCACACGCTGTCTTCCTTGTTACGACCTTAGTGCGCAAACACAACAAGGAAGAAACATGACTAAAAAACTGCCATTTTCAGTACTAGCAACACTGACCGCTGCCAGTTTTCAACTGAGTGCGGCAGAATTGCCAGCTGATATCGAATGGATTTCAAACAACAACGAACCTCTATTTGCCTCTGAAGAAGCGGTACGAGGTGGCACCTATCGCACTTACATTCAGAGCTTTCCGCAAACATTACGAAGTGTTGGTCCAGATGCGAACTCAGGTTTGCGCCAATACTTAATGGATGGTTCACCAAAACTGGCTCAGCGTCATCCAAATACTGGCAAATGGATCCCTCAACTTGCTAAGTCATGGGCATTTGGAGAGGACAACAAAACCGTATTCTTTAAACTCGACGAAACGGCCGAGTGGTCAGATGGTGAAAAAATTACAGCAGATGATTACGTCTTTATGATGAAGTACTACACGTCAAAAGACATTATCGACCCGTGGTATAACGACTTCTTCACAAACAGTATTGTGAGTGTTGAAAAAATTGATGACTACACGATCAAAGTCAATCTTGCTGTAGCTCAAAGTCATGACTCACTTATGGTTATGATTAACATGCCAAGTAATGGTTTTCAGCCTCGTCCTGAACACTTCTTTGAAGGAGAAAAGGACGCAAATAACGATGGCATGCCTGATAACTTCGTCAGAAAGTTTAACTTTAAATCTGAGCCAACCGCAGCGCCTTACTACATTGATCAAGTGAAGAAAGGTAAGAGCGTGACATTCAAACATGTCGGTGAAGATTGGTGGGGATACAACAACCGCTACTATAAAAACCGTTATAACGTTGAAAAGGTTCGCATTAAGGTGATTCGCGATCCTGATATTGCCATGAAGCACTTTGAGAAAGGCAACTTAGACTACTTTGAGATGGTGCTACCAAGCTTTTGGCATGACAAAACCAATAGTGATGTGTACAAAAAAGGCTATATCCAAAAGTACTGGGGCTTTAACGAAGCACCGCAAGGAGCAGGTGGTCTTTGGATGAACACAGCGATGCCGATGTTGGATAACCTAGAAGTGCGTAAAGGTGTTATGACAGCCACTGACTATGACGGCATGATTGAAAACATCATGCGTGGAGATTATTCACGTAAACCGCATGGACTCGGCTTTGGTCATGGCGAATACGATGATCCTAACAATACACCGCCAAAGTTTGATGCTGATGCGGCGGTTAAACACTTCGAAAAAGCGGGCTTTGACAAAGTGGGCGCAGATGGTATTCGTATTAACGACAAGGGCCAACGCTTGAGCTTTGCTATCACCTATGGATACAACTCTTGGACACCGCGTATTGCATACCTGAAAGAGCAAGCGAAACTTGCTGGTCTTGAGTTCACGTTAAACTTGGTGGATGGCTCATCTGCGTTTAAATACATTCTTGAGAAAAAGCATCAGCTAGCGTTTTTGAATATGGGCTCTGGTGAGATCCCTGCGTATTGGGAATACCTACACTCGGATAATGCAAATCGACCACAAACGAATGCTCACACCAACTACAGCAGCCCTGAGCTAGACAAGTTAATTGAAGCGTATGATTCTGAGTTTGATCAGGAGAAGCGTTACGACTTGTCGCATCAAATCCAAAACTATGTCAGCAAAGCGAACATCATCGTTCCTGGCTACATGGTGCCTTATTCTCGAGTTGCTCATTGGCGCTGGGTTAAAATTCCTAAAAACGGCATGACAAAAGCGACAGAATGGGTGCTTCATCCAATGGATATCGGTAATTTCTGGATTGATAACCAAGTAAAAGAAGAGACAGAAGAAGCGATGGACGAGGGTAAAACCTTCCCAGAATTAACGGTAATTGATGATCGTTACAAATTGTAAATCAGTAGTTTAGATAGAAAATGATAGCCCCGGTAATGAATTTTATCGGGGCTTTCTTTTTTACTTAATAAGGTAAGACGCTTCTAAAAGGTAGGTTTTTGCATCACCAAGCAAAGAGAACGCTTTATCGATGGTTTTAAATCGATCATCAAGCGAGTCGCTTGATATCAGCTGGCTGAATGTTTGCAACGAGAAAGCTTCGTTTGCTTTGAAGAACTGATGTACGTTTTCAAGCTGCACTTTATGAATATGCTCCACCTTATTTAGGGCGGTGGTTAAATCGGAAATGTTAATCGACATTGCTATTCGGGAACCTTATCAACAAGACCTATATGAGGTCATAGAGTGGGGTTTTATATTTTGTGACAGAGAGTAGCACCGAAGAGCAATTTATAGTCTGATGAAGATCAATTTGCCTTATTTAAGCATCTGTAACGTGGCACTAGACGTGTACCTAGAGTTGGTACAAGTTACAACGCTTGAATATAGGCTAGGGTTCAACCTAATCAAAAGTAAAAGCCAAGTCCGACTAAAAGCCCTTGAGAAGCCGTATCATATTCAAATACCTCTTCATTTTTGTAATCGACCCAGGTCGACTTGTAAGCTAAGTTGAGATCAGACCATTCGTTAAAGCTATAACGAACACCAGTTTGAATGGCATAAGTGAAGTGAGTATCGTTGCCAAGTCCGGCGTCGATGCTGGCATGAAATCGCCAGTTTTCGCTCAATTCATCAATGAGTCGCAAGCCAACTAAAAAATCGACCCAATCTTCTTGTAATGACAGTCTATCTTCTAGTACCCGGTTGTCATTACGATACAGCTTGCCGGTGATGTCATTGTCCCACCAACGTAATCCAAACATATAATCCAGTTTACCAAATGAATATTGTTCGCGTTGGAATGCCTTTGCTTCTAGAACACCTTGCCGTATTTCGATGTCCGCACGATAACGAGCGTTAGGCAGAGCGCCCTTGATATTATTAACATCACCACTTAAGTTCATGAAACTATAATCTATGTAGTAGCCCCACTTACTTTGGTAAATACTCTCGAATCGCAACATCGCCCCAATATCGAGGTGGTCTACGATGAACTTAGGATCGACATCCACCTCTGATGAAAAGCGACCAATACTGGTATCCCCGTGGATATTCAGTCCTAGCATGTACACTTCTATGCTATTTCGCCAACGAGATTCTTGTGTCTCGGCTGAGAGCGCTACTGATGTAGGTAATACAAGAATGAGTGAGGAGAGTGATAGCAGGTTACATGGTTTCATCCAATTTCCTTTTCGGCTTTTCGTCAGCTTTCAGCTTAGTAGAAGTCGCTACACTCTGCATAAAAAAGGGAAGCAACTTGCTTCCCTGTAATTAACATTGACTTAGAGTTGTTTGGCAATGTCTGAGGTTAGGCTTTCTAAGCCTATGGATAAAGCGTTGACGAGCGCTTCATAGCCCTCATCTTGAAGCGGCTGAGAGATTTGTATTGGCGCGCTGTTTTCTACCTTACCTTCGGCATTAATGAGTAACCATTCCCCCTCAATTTCGATATTACCTTTGTAGCTGCCATTAAATTTATTTAACGTAAGCTGGAGTTTGGCTTCACCGCTTTGATCCAACAGATTATTCATTTCAGTCGGCCAGTAATGACTTTGCTTGTGACGTAGTTCCGCGACGACTCTCTGAGTGATTTGCTCAGAAATACTGTGCGCCCATTGATTGTGCTTCGCCTGAATAACTTGGGTCTCAGAGGTTCGATAAACAATGCCATTATCATTCAAATAACTTGCCAATGTCACTGGACGAACAACTAAAGTTGGGCGCTGAGCGATATCAGAAGAGCTCAGCGTCACTGGTTCCGCCTTAGGTAGAAGGTACATAGCTCCTTTAGTTTGCGGAGCGCTACTGCAACCCGTTAGACCGACAAATAGCGCGATAGACAGAAAGAATACTCGTTTCATTAGTTTTTGCCTTTAACTGGTATTGGGTCACTGATTTCATCTTCTCCAAACACGAGAGAGTTTGGCTTTTCGTTTAGCTGTTTAAGTACGGGTTTAAACTCTGTCATTACGCTTTCTAATTCTTTTAGCGTGGCTTCCATTTCGCTGTACATGGTTGAGTTGGGCCCATAACCATCGAGTGTTTTTTGTAATTGCTGTAAGCTTTGGCGAATATCTGTTGGGATCTCTTGCGTTTCTTTTTGATTCAAAAGTTTATCAATACTGTCCGCCACGCGTTCTGCTGAAGCTAACGTTTTTTCAGACGTTTTTAACGTTGAATTGAGAGAATCTAGCGTTTCTTCCATCGGTAAGTTATTAATCTTATTTAGGAAGTCGTTCACTTGGCGCTGAACCTGCGCAAAACCACCACGCATGGTTGGGAAAACATCTAAATCAGCAAACTTACTCGGGACGTAAGGCTCGTCATTTGGATAGAAGTCGGCGTCAACATACAGTGCGCCTGTTAATAAGTTACCTGTTTTTAAAGTACCACGTAGGCCTTTAGCAAACTCACTCTTCAATTTATCTTTTAACATTGGTAAAGATTGGGATTGGAAATCGCCATAAACACGGCCGAGCTCGATACGTACCAATACAGGGATTTTTTTCGCAGAAAAGTTCTCTTCTGGGGTTGGAAGTCGCATTGGTACACGCATCACAGTACCAATTCTCAAGCCTCGATATTCGACAGGTGCCTTACGTTTAAGTCCTCGTACCGATTCATCAAAAAGCATAACGAATTCAATATAATCATCGTACATACCTTCTCGAAGTTGTTTAATATCATCGTACAAGCGGAAGTTGACCATATTTTCAGTGAGCTGTTCACCGGATTCAAGACCTGGAACGGTATCGAAGGTAACACCACCCGTTAGCATGCTCTCTAATGAGCCAAACTTGACTTCGAACCCTTCAGCATTGAGCTGTAAATCTACGCCAGAATTCAGCCAGAACTTGGTACGAGTGCGCACTAAGCTGTCATAAGGCTTGAAAATAAAGAGTTGGTATAACGCTTTGCGAGTGTCAACATCAAAGCTAGTTTTCTCTACACGACCAACCGTAAAGCCTTTATAAATGACGGGGTCACCAACGCCTAGCTTACCAGCCTCGCGGTGTGTTAACACAAGGCGTAACCCCTCTGCATCAGGAGAGGCCACTGGGGGAACATCTAAGACCGTAAAGCGCTCTTTCTCTATCTTAGATTTACCCGGCTGAAGTTGGATATAAGCGCCAGAGAGCAAGGTCTCTAAACCTGAAACGCCATCACGGCCAATACGAGGCTTCACCACCCAAAACATGGTGTCATCTCGCAGCATGCGTTCTGCATCCTTGTTCATTTGTGCCTTAGCGATGATGTGATCGTAATTTTCACTGAGAGTGACTTCAGTAATCAGTCCGACTTTTACATTCAATGCTCGGATTTCGGTTTTGCCAACCTCAATCCCATCTGCGGTTGGCAGTTGGAGAGTAATTTGTGGGCCTGTACTGTTGATATATTGGAACAGCATCCACGCTCCCATGGCTAGCGCAAGGATCGGGACAATCCATATCGCAGAAATCTGCTTTTGCGGTTTTATTTGAGCGGTTACGTTGTTCTCATCACTCATATTTGGCTTTCTCGTTTAAGTTGTCAGAAATCGGCTCCTGCACTTCGTTTTGTGGCAATTGCCACAACAAACGTGAGTCAAATATCATTGCAGAAAGCATAGTAAAAATGACCACTGCCGCGAAAGAGAGCGCAGCAGGACCTGGATAAATCGCCATTAAGTTTTGCAGCTGAACCAGTGCAACTAAGATCGCGACGACGAAGATATCGATCATGGACCAACGGCCAATAAACTCAGTTATACGGTAGATCTTTAAGCGTGAAATACTCTCTTCGTGCGGAAGATATCGCGCTTTTTGCGCATTGTAATACAGCCACGCGAGTGCCAGCATTTTCGCCATTGGAATAAATACGCTAGCAAAGAAAATTACCATCGCAATAGGGTAAGAACCTAAATGCCAAAGCAATATTACCCCCTCCATGATAGTTGAACCTTCTGCATGTCCAAGGCTTACGGTGTACATCATAGGGTAGAGGTTCGCAGGGATATAGAAAATGATTGAAGCAAACAAAAGCGCCCAAGCTTTTTGTAAATTGTCTGCGGGGTTGTATTTGTGAATAGGGCTTTTACAACGAATGCAGTGTTGGTGTTTTTTAGCTTCAATAGGGTTGAGCTGGTGGCACGTATGACAACCAATATGGTTGTGGTTATGGTGCGTATCACCCTCTTTTACATCAGGTAGCTCGATAGCTGGAATAAAGTGCCCCCAGAGCCAGCTTTTGTCGACCATTGATATGCATTTGACTACCAGAACGGTATATACACAAAACGCCCAGAATGAAGTGCCCATTCCTATGTCTGCGAGGGAAGCGATTTTAATTAAGCTGACCAACACGCCAATCAAAAATACATCCACCATTAACCAAGGTTCGACTCGAAACAGAAGACGGCATAAAACTTTTGCCATTCGTTGCTGCTTTTTAGAGGGGGTATGTTTACGTGCTTTTAATGCTTCAAGGTGAAGAAAGAGAATGAGACCAACATAGATTGCAGGCAAAACGATAACTGTTGCGAGTAGCAGCACACCCAAAAGCACATTTTGAAACTCAGCCAGCATTTTGGCAGCGTGCAACAAGGTGATTTCTTGCGACAACCCTTGCACGCTGAACGACATAAAAGGGAAAGAAATGCTTAGCACTAACATGATCAAACATGCCGATGATATGGCGATCACGCTTTGGTAAGGCTTGGCATTCACTTTAGTCAGCGAATGCGAACATCGAGGACATTGTGCTTTTTGCCCCTGTTCGATATCGGGAATGCGAACAACAAGGCCGCACTCTTCGCATGAAATTAACTGACGGGAATTAGGTTGAATACTCATCGGGTAGGTTTTAGATTCATTTGCTTTAAGAATACTCTTTTTTCACTAGGCACGCTTGTTTTGATTCAGGAGTTTACGAGTTTCTTACTTTTGGCATTAGAGGATATGGGAGATCTAAGACATAAACGAAGTCACGTTTGGTACAAGATTTTACGGCGAAGATGAGTATGTTGGAAGTCGAAAATAATGTGATATTGCTTGTCTGTGGAGGGGGGTAATTACTTGTTTTTAAGGGTAAGTAACCCTGCCCAGATAATCTGAGCAGGGAAAAAGAGCATTTTATTTAAGGTGCTTAGTTGTACTTTACTTGACCGTTCCGCTCTTAAAGGCATTGGAGCCGACTTGCGTACCGTTGAGCGTTTTGCCGTAATAGCCTTGGTGCTGGTGATATTTCTCCGCGTTTGCGGTGACATTGCCTTTGAATCGAGGATCTTGTGGACGCTCATGGCTGTTGACGTATGCTGCGACATCCCAAGCTTCTTGCTCTGTCAGCTGTACACTTTTCCCAAGCGGCATGTTTTCGTAAATAAAATAGGCCGCTGTGTTAATCCGGTGCATACCTGCGCCCCAGTTATACGCATATTCGCCCCAAAGTGGTGGAATGTATGAATGGTCGTTGGTGTCTTTGATGCCTGAACCGTCGGCGCGATGGCAAGTTTCACAGTTCTTTTCGTAGACCAATGCGCCTCGCTCTATTGATGGTTCTTGCTCAGGGGCGGCGATTTTTGGGTAGCCACGCCCAGAGAGATTACCTCGCTTTTCAACTGGTAATGCTTGTGCGATGGCTTCGGGCAACGGAAAGTCTTTTGCTTTTCCACCAATTTGCAACGCTTTTGCGTCTAGCTCTGGAATGGGTTCATCCGCCATACCATGTTTGTCAAGCAAACCGCCCATCGCTAACCAGTAGGCGTAAGCACTAAGGGCAACAATTTCTGGCGAATCGTAAGCGGGCGCTTTACCGTTCATGGAATACTCGAAACAACCCTGGATACGGTCAGCATAGCTATTTACGCGATCGTTTTTCTTACGATATGCCGGGTATGCCATGTAAGCTGCCCACAGTGGCGCAGCGTTTGCTTTTCGTCCTGCCTCCATATGGCAGTTCACACAGTTTTGTTCGTTGCCAACGTATTTTCCGCGCATTTGTTGTGAGTTAGAAAAGAGCGAGTAACCGCGTTTTACTTGCTCACCAAATGCGGTGTTTGGGATTGTGCTGAGACCACGCGGTTTTAAGTATTCACCGTGCTTTTCTTTTTCTATCGAAGGTAGCTCTTTCTGGCGGTCCGGTAACAGATCGTTAGCTAATACGAGCGTAGAAATGAAAGGCAGTGCGAACAAAGAATAGAAACGTTTCATGACTGCTCCTAGTAACGTAATGAGGCAAAGTAGTAAGCAAGATTTTCGATCTCTTTGTCAGTGAGATTTTTTGCGATGGTCCCCATCATATTGAGCGGGTCACCACTGCGAGTGCCGTTTTTCCATGCCATCAATTGCGTTTTTAAGTAATCAGCATGTTGGCTTGCGAGGCGAGGGAACTTGTCGACGCCCATACCGCTGGCTCCATGACAAGTTGCGCAAGCTGGAATATTTCTATCCCAATCGCCTTGGAAAATTAATTTACGATAAGGGTTACGAATATCAGCTTGGTCGCCGCGTTGTTCTGGATTCGTGAACTCATAGCTCGGGAGGTTAGCAAAGTACTTCATAACTTCCTTCCGATCTGCGGGATCGCTGAGTTCCTTCGCCATGCCTTGCATGACCACATTTTGGCGTTCGCCACTAAGGAATAGTTCGATTTGAGTGTTGAGATAATTCGCGTTTAAACCAGCGATCATCGGCGCGATATTTGGCTGTCCCATGCCATCTTGGCCGTGACAACCGCTACATACGCTGGCTTTTTCCGGAATAGACGAGGCGCTTGCGCCCATAGTGGTTGCTAACAAACAGGCCACCACCACTGGAAGAATTTTTGACATGCTGACTCACTTTAATTTTTATTAATATGTCTAAGTGCTACTTGGTAGTCACTTGGACAATATTGTCGGCCTTGTCAATAATGAAAGGTATTGTGGGTTTCCACATATTTAATAAGTGTAAATGGCCGTATTTGTTTTTATTGGTTGTTCTATAAGCGATAAAAACAAAGTGGTGAAGAGCTGCACAAATCGGCAGCTCTAAGTGGTAGAGACGTCTTAACGTGCGGCGTTACGCTTTGCGGATTTTGGCCGGCAGGGACTGACGTGCCGCCGCGCCCACGACCCAATCCAACAACACGCCTTTGCCTTCTCGAGTAGGGTCAATTAAGCCAATGTCGTTAATATTGACGCCATCTTGGCTGCGCGTTTTTACGGGTTGTTGCTTATCGCCGATCCAGTGCGAGCGTTGTCCTAGCTCGGTATGGCCAAACCCATGTTCAAATCCGAGTGTGCCAGGGCGAATCCCGCTGACGATCATCGCAAGTGCTTTGGTGCTTGCAGATGGTGTCTCGATAACAAACTCATCACCCGTTTTAATGCCTGCGCGCTCGGCATCGATTGGATGGATGTACACTGGGTTTACGCCTTTAATCGAGTTCAACCTTGGCGATAGATTGGATACCGCACTGTGAATGTTGGATTTAAAGTTCGTCAGGCTGAAAGGCCATTCTGAGCTTGGGAACTGATCTTCCATTGGTGTGCCATCGGCCAGTTTTTGTGGATGCCATGTTGGGCAACCCGTGTAGAAATCACCGGTCATGGTGTTTCTTGCGCTGCCGACACGTTCATTCCATATCGCGACAGGTCGTGTCCATTTGTGCTTCATTTGCTCACCTTGATACGCTTCGGTTGCATTTTCAAAACGTCCACCGCGAGCAAAAATAAACGCCACACGTTTCATCTCATCCGCTGTCAGCGTCTTCTGCATGGCTGGCATTAAACGCTCTAGGCCGGACCACGCAATGTCTTCTGCCGAAACTTCAGGCACCCCGCCTTTCACATAGGCCAAGTTTGCCGCGGAACGTAAGTAGAAATCTTCAGCGCTGTGGAGAGCGTGCCAATTCCCTTGCGCATCTTGAATCGCGTTGTCACCAAAGCCGCCTAGTTGCATTTTCTTGGCGACATCAATCAAAAAGTTTTCTAAACAAATCGAACGACCATCGGCGGTTTTCTCTGTTCGCGCTTCCACAATCGGCCAACGAGCGGTGACGGTTTTCACCGGAACGTCGTGCCAAGGCGTTGCCATACCCCAGCTTTCGTAGGTGACCGTGTCAGGTACAATATAATCCGACAACGCGGTGGTTTCGTTAATGAACGCATCAACAGACACAATCAAACCGAGTTGTTTTGGATCTTTAAGCTTGTCTTCCAGCAGCGTTTTCAAACCGGGTACACCATACATTGGGTTCGCCATGTGGTTGATCCACGCTTTTACGCGGTATGGATACCCATCAATAGCCGCAGATAGGTGCTCTGTCAGCAGTGGCGCGGCAAACGGATACCAAGGGGCGCGAGTTGGGTAAGGTGATTCACCTGCCTCAACGCGACGTTTGTATTCGCTGGTTTTGTGGTAGGGGAATTTACTGCGCGACAAAAAGACGCCTTTCGGGCCGACTTTGCCAGCAAATTTGGTGAAGTCGTAACGAGGACCCGCAGCGGAAGTTGGGTAGCCACCCGCTTTGGCCATCGCGCCGCCTTTCATATTTATGTTACCAATCAACGCATTGAGCATCATGATGGTAAACGAGTTATAGAACCCATTGGTGTGCATGTTGCCACCGTGGGTATCGACCACCGCTTTTGTTCCGTGACTGGTGAAGCGCTTTGCTAGTTCAACAACTTGTTCGACAGGGATTTCACATTGTTGGCTGTAGAACTCAAGACTGTATTTGAACGCCTCTTCTTTGAGTCTTTGTAGAGACGATTTTACGCGCACTTCGCCCGATGCAAGCGAAACCGTTTTATCGACAAACAGTGCCGCTTCCTCAGCTTGGGTATGAACACCAAATTCGCCGCTTTGCTCATCCACGATGACGTACGGGTCGGAGTCAGACAACGCTTCGCCCTCGAATGGCAGATTCAAGTCGGACGCGCGTAAAAACGTGCCGTTTCTCGGGTGCTGATTATCGCTTATCACGAGATGCGTAGCATTACACCAGTGCGCGGTGCCGGCTCGTTTCATCGCGTTTGCCCCCGGCTGCGCCAAGAAGGTTTTGTTGTAGCGTTGGTTTTCGATGATCCACTGGATCATGCCAAGCACGAGGGCAGAGTCGGTGCCTGGTTTGATTGGTACCCAGCGGTTGTTGTCACCGGCAGCCAAGCTCGATGAACCAGCAGGCAAACTTGGTGTGATGATGGTGTATTCCAAGCTACCTTCTGTTCGCGCATTGGCGAGTTGGCGCGCCTGACGCTTAAAAGGGTTACCCGCTTGAGCTGGTGACATACCGATGAAGATGATGTATTCCGCGTTATCAAAGTCTGGCTTCAAGTGCGCGTTCTTATCTAAATCGTTCATGAATGCGCCGCTGCCAGCACGAAATGCGTAGCCGCAGTAAGAGCCATGATGCCCAAAGTTACGCGTACCATAGCTGTTGAACGCGAAGCGTTTGAATATGTCGTCTCGGCCTTCGTTACCTGCGTTGGTCATTAACAATTGGTTGGCTTTCGGTCCATATTCTGGGTTTTCAGGATCAACGGGCGTTGTTAAATCGCGAATGTCGCGTAAGCCATCCACATGACCTTCACCAAATAAATCACCGCCCTCGACGACTTCTTCTATCAGTTGTTCGTAACTGATCGGAATCCATTTTCCTTCGCCGCGTTTTCCAACTCGTTTCAGTGGCTGAGTAATGCGGTACGGGCTGTTGCGAATTTCTAGCATCCCATTCCCACGTGCGCATGCTGTTGAACGACCGTCAAGGCCCGCTTCTCCTGCCAAACTTAAATAAGCACCTTTGACTGGCGTTTCGAACGGAATGTGTTGCTGATGAGAGAGTGGGTGATATGGGTTGCCAGTAATACGCAAAATCTCGTCGTTGCGGTTATCAATGCGTACACGCAATCCGCACAGTGACCAACAACCAAAGCACATCGATGGTGCAACGCGCTGATTTGGATTAGGGATTAGGTTGCCTTTGCTGTTGACCGTGTACTCTGGTTCAAGCGAGTTACCGTGGTGAATATCACGCGTTTTTTCTCCCGCAGTGCCTTCGAGCGAACCCTCGACCATGTGTTTGGTGGTGGTGGCGTAACCCGCAGCGAATGCGCCAAGCCCACCCACTGCAATGCCTGACTTCAAAAACTGACGGCGTTTGTTATCCATGATGAAATCCCCTTTGATTAGCGTTCAGTTAAGGTGGGTGATGAGGCTTTTACTTCGATCTTTTGTTTTGGCTGAACCAGCTCCGAACCGAGCAGTGCCAGTGCAAGCCATAATCCGAGCATGCCGATAATGCCTATCCAGCCATTTCCATCCATAGTGAGTTGGTATGGATACAGCCCTGCATCGAACTTGGCGATGGTTTGCACTTCCATGATGGTAAACCAGCGAATCAGCCATGCACTTTCCAGTGCGGCAGCAGACACAAAACTGAGCCCTATGACGTGACGAAATCTGGCTGATGCGGACTTTTTGGTATCGCGCAAGAAGATGAAAGCGAGCAAAACACAACCTAAAACGACAAAAGTGAGCAGGGCAATGTTGTGCATCCATTGTTCGCTAGAATAGAGCGAAAATGCGGAATTGTTGGATGCCCAAATCGGTAGCAGTATCAGCGTTAATACACCGCTGGTAACCACTGATTTTTTAAGTAAATTAGTATCGCCAGATGTCAGCGTCTTTGACTGACTAGGCAGCAAGAGCCAAATCAACAGAGAAAATCCGACCGCGCCCATAAATGCAGTGACAAACCAAAGAATTGGTGACGCGGGTTGGTGCCATAAAGGGCGCGATTGAACGACTGCAATTTCAGCTCCAGTATAAAGGGCGATGGTTAAGCCTGATAACACGGTGATTGCAGATATTGTGAGCATCACTTTGTGAGAAATAGCCCATTCACCAAGCGACAACTTAGATAACAGAGGTAGGACTTTTCCCGGTTGATTTCGCAGTGCGATAAGATCCTCGCGGAGATACAGCCATGCAGTCACTACCGCTAAACCTGAGAAAACAGGCAAGAAAAGCGACCCTAAAGACATCCATGACCACGGAGTGATGTGTGCGTAAAAATGCCATGCGCGTCCCGGTTGGTGAAGGTCGCCAGTTAACGCTAATGGCCCCACGATGGCGCCGATGGCCAGCGTCAGAACAAGCGCAGCGCGTAGTCTGTGACTGGTGTGTTTTTCAAATAATAGGGCGATTAGGAATAAAACAGCAGCCGCATAAGCCGAACCGATGTAGAAGAAATATTGCACCGCCCACGGGAGCCAAGCCATCGCTTGAGGTTGGACTAACACTTCGGTGATGTTCATGCGCGCTCTCCCTGTGGGTCGTAAATAGCAGGTTGTCCGTCGATGTGGCTGGTGAAGCGTTCATCCATGCCGATGTAAAACACGTGAGGCTTGGTGCCTTCATTGGGTTTTAGCACTTTGATATCGTCTTGGTGCTTCGCAATTAAGTGGCGGACTTCACTTGATGGATCATTCAAATCACCAATTACACGTGCACCGCCAACACAGGTTTCCACGCAGGCAGGCAATAGACCTTGTTCTAGACGGTGAGCACAGAAGGTACATTTATCTGCGGTGAGGGTGTCTTCATTGATAAAGCGAGCATCGTAAGGGCAAGCTTGTACGCAGTACGCGCAGGCGACGCAGCGGCTGTTATCCACCATGACAATGCCATCTTTGCGCTGAAAGGTTGCTTGAACCGGACACACTGCCACGCAAGGTGGGTTGTCGCAGTGGTTACAAAGGCGCGGTAGCATAAAGGCTTTTGCTTCTCGCGTGGTAGAGCCATCATCTAACGTAACTTCGTATTGCTTTACGGTGGTTCGGAATTGACCGATAGGCGCTTGGTTCTCGATGCTGCAACCCACAGTGCAAGCCTGGCATCCGACACATTTACGCAAATCTATCACCATGGCATAACGCTTCCCGACTTGTCCTTTTCGGTCAGCGGACTGGTTATTTCGAATAATGTTTCCCGCAGTTGCCGTGCCAATGCCAGCGACTGGAATTAACGCGGCTCCGGCTGTGACCGCGCTGAGAAAGCGACGTTTGGTGGAATCCATAACTCACCTGCTTTTTTGTTGTATTTGAATTGACTGATTCCATTGTGAGAAATGCACTGCGAGGCTTATATTGTGGATTTCCACATACCCAGATCAAACTTGATCTAAAACAAATGTGGTTTAGGGAAGGTAGCTGTTATTCTTGTCGTACTCTCTTGACGGAACGATTCGACTCATCATGAAAAAAGCACTGTGGCTTCAGCTTTGGATTCTTTGCTTAGTTGCCTTTGCATCTTTGGCTCACGGCGCAGTTTCTGAACAAGCAGATCTGCAAGAGCAAAAAGCAGAGCAGCCACAGGTCAAGAAAAAAGTCGAAGTGGGCGTGTTAGCGATACGTGGTCATCTTTATGCTGAGCAGAGATGGCAACCGACCATTGATTGGCTCAATCAGCAAATTTCCGATGTGCATTTTGTCCTTCATCCCCTTAACTTGGATGAAATGGGCGAAGCGGTGAAGTTTCAGAAGATAGATTTCATCTTAACCAACCCAGGTCAGGCAGTGCGATTGGGCAGGCAATACGCGCTGTCGTGGATGGCAACGCTAACCAGCAGAGCACCACAAAACTCGAATTACGGCATTGGTTCGGCGCTGGTGGTTCGAGCCAATTCAAGTTATCAAACGGTGCAAGATGTCTCAGGACGTCCCGTTGCGGCGGTATCAGAAAAAGCGTTTGGTGGTTATCTAACGATGCGCTATCAAATAGTCAAAATGGGGCTTAATCCAAACGATTTCTTTTCTGATGTCCGCTATCTTGGTTTTCCTATTGATGCCAACCTGTATCAATTACGTGATGGTAATGTGGAAGCGGCCGTCGTCCCCGCTTGTTTATTGGAACAGATGTTAAGTGAAGGGCTTTTACAACCGGGTAATTACCGAGTTTTAAATCAACAGCCGAACGAGCGCTCGTTATGCGCTGTTTCCACACCGCTTTATCCTAACTGGTCATTTGCCAAAACAGAGCGCGGCTCAGCTCAGATTGCCAAACAGATTGCGCAAGTATTGTTAGCGATGCCACCTGAACACCCTGCGGTTATTGCGGCAGGCGCGTCAGGTTGGACGTCCCCCGTCAGCTTGCTGAGCATCGACAAACTTTATCAGGCGTTGGATCTCCATCCGTTGCAACAACCTTGGTGGAGTGAGGCTCTACGCTGGCTGCGTAGTCATCAAGAATGGGCATGGGCGCTGTTCATGTTTGTGATTGTGTTGAACGCGTACCACTTTTGGCTTGAGTATCGATTTAGCAAGAGTAAGCAAGCGTTGGAGCAGACATCGTTACGATTAAAAGAGAAAAGTGAACAGTTAGAACATTCACAAAGGGTCGCGATTGTCGGAGAAATCGGCACTAGTCTTGCTCATGAACTCAATCAGCCACTGGCAGCCATTCGCAACTATAGTGAAGGCGGTTTACTTCGCTTGGCCAAAAAGCGCCCTCATGAAGATATTGTCCCTGTACTTGAGAAAATACAGGGCCAAGTTGAAAGAGCCGATGCAATTATTCAGCGATTAAGAACGTTGATTCGTAAGCGCAGTGTCGACAAAACGTCGTGCGATCTTCAAGTACTCATTGATGACACGATTGAGTTACTCCATTTTCGAATGCAGAAGCAAAACATTTCTATTGTGGCCAGTACAGAAGGGAACATTCGTCCATTACTTGTCGATGCAGTTGGCGTACAACAGGTTTTAGTTAATGTGATCAGCAACGCGATTGATGCGTGTACTTTGTTCCAAGAGAAATATCACTCATCAGGTTATCAAGGTAAAATTGCCCTGCATTGCGATTACCAAATCAGTCAACTCTCTATTCGAGTGTTAGACAATGGTACAGGGTTGCAGCAAGAGAATCCGACTCAAGCGTTTGTGAGTAGCAAAGAAGAAGGGCTTGGGCTGGGGTTAGCCATTTGTCGCGATGTGATGGAAATGCATGGTGGCGAGTTTGTCATCAGCTCGATAGCACCACATGGTTGTTTGGTTGAGCTTGTGTTTCCATATCAAAACTAATCTGAACTAGGCATAGGAGCACTCAATGAGCAGCGGTGAAAAGCAGCTACCTGTTTTTGTAGTCGATGATGATGAATCGGTGCGTGACTCGCTCGCTTTTATGTTGGAAGAGCATGACTTCAACGTGACGACTTTTGCTGATGGGCAATCTTTTCTCGATAAAGTGAACATTCATCAGGCCGGATGCGTGATCCTTGATAGCCGAATGCCCAACCTTCGTGGCCAGCAAGTGCACCAAATTTTAAATCAAGCCAACAGCCCGCTAGCCGTTATTTATCTGACAGGGCATGGTGATGTTCCGATGGCGGTCGATGCATTGCAAGCTGGGGCGGTCAATTTCTTCCAAAAACCAGTCAAAGGCGATGAACTGGCACGAGCCATTTTGCAGGGACAGGCGCAGTCTGCCACAAACCTCGATATGGCAGCAGCTAAATCGGCTTATGAATCGCTCACACCTAGAGAAAAAGACATTTTACGTTTGATTATTGAAGGAAAGCGCAACATTCGTATTGCTGACGAACTTTGCATAGCAATGCGAACGGTTGAAGTACACCGAGCTAATCTATTGAAGAAGTTCTCGGCAAAAACCGTCGCAGAGTTGGCATATATTTATGGCAAGCTAGATTAAAGCTTACCGAGTGAAGCCTCTTAAGGCTATTTAGAGGATACAACTTGAGCTTTATGACGACTCGCGTATTATCTTCTTCGTTCTTACTTTATCTGAATTCTTATGAGTTTGTTGACTAAACGACATCACACGCCACATAAGCGGGCAAAATGGCTACTGGCGATTATTGGCTGGGTGGTCGTTGTGTGTCTGATGCAAAATTCAGGCTTTGCATCGTCATGCTCTATGAAATATGAGGCGGAATCGCCCGCGGTTTCACTTGCTGATGAGCGTTCGAGCGTCAAGTCGATTGATACTAAAGAAACCAGCAAGTGCGAATTGTCTGAAAAGTTAATTCAGTTTTCTCAACATCAACTCGATGTATTTATTGTTGTTCTGTTTGTCGGTCTTTTTGCTTCGGCAATTTGGTTGTGCAGTGCCTATATTGGTGCGCAACATTGGACGGAACCGATAGGCCGTAAGTATCGAGTCCATCTGACTTTCTGTGTGTTCCGAGAATAAAAGCGTGCTTTCTGACCACTAGCGTCAGTTATTTAGCACCTTTGTCTTTTAACTAGGAATCACTATGAATCAAATTACTAAACTGACTCAGTTTGCGTTCATGTTTTTTATGACGCTTGCTTTGAGTTTGCTCTCTCTGAGTATTTCAGCTCAAACTACTGATACAGGTTGGCTAACCAACCCACAACATCCTCCAGTGCAAACGCGCTTTGTGCTCACTGGTCAACAAGATCCGCAAGCCAAAACACTTACAGGTTATTTGGATGTCAAGTTAACCGGAGACTGGAAAACTTACTGGCGTTCACCTGGTGAGGGCGGCGTAGCACCATCTATTGATTGGCAAAATTCACAAAATTTATCCACAGTGGATTGGCAATGGCCGCACCCACAAAAATTCGAACTGTTAGGTATCGAGACTCTTGGGTATAAAGGCGATACTTTGTTCCCCATGACGCTGCACGTCGAAGACATGTCCAGACCTGTCACGATTGATGCGGTACTGACACTTTCTTCTTGTACGACGATTTGTGTGCTGACCGACTATCAAATTCAATTGACGTTCTTGCCTTCTGATCTAACAGTCGATGAAGGCGTGATGTTCAGTTACGCTCAAGCAGTGAGTAACGTGCCGCAGCCATCGCTGTTTATTGATGTTACTCAGGCGAGTTGGGATGCGAACCAATCGAAACTACAAATCAAGCTACAGAACAGTCAGGGTTGGCAACAACCACAAGTGCTGGTGGATGGTGTCGATGAAGCAACGCGAGACTATAGCTTCAAGCTTGAAGGAATGTATCAAGAAGGAAACATCGTCACCGCGAGCTATATCGTTGATACTTGGCTGGGCGATGTGGAGTTAGATGGTCAGTCGCTGTTTGTGACCATCAAAGACACCAATTTACTAGCAGAAGAAACCACTCAAGCAACTGCTGAGGCAATAGTTGAACCGTTGCCGAGCACGTCTCTAACGAGTGTTTTTCTATTCGCGTTGCTCGGCGGTTTAATTCTTAACATTATGCCTTGCGTTCTTCCGGTTTTGGGGATGAAGCTAAGTAGTATTGTTGCCGCTCAAGGTATCGAGCGTCGTCAAATTCGCGCTCAGTTTGTTGCCTCGTCACTTGGTATATTAACGTCGTTCTGGATTCTCGCTGGTTTTATTTTGGTGCTTAAGCTAACAGGTAATGCCATTGGCTGGGGCGTGCAATTTCAAAGCCCTTGGTTCTTAGGTTTGATGGTGTTGGTCACCACTTTGTTTGGGGCCAATATGCTGGGGCTGTTTGAAGTCCGTCTATCATCGGGTACCAATACATGGCTGGCCTCGAAAGGTGATAACTCCCTAGTTGGTCACTATGTTCAAGGTATGTTTGCCACATTGCTTGCGACGCCTTGCTCCGCGCCTTTTCTAGGAACGGCCGTGGCGTTTGCCTTGGGTGCCGACGTATTAACGTTATTTGCAACCTTTACAGCATTAGCATTGGGTATGGCACTGCCTTGGCTCTTAGTCGCTGTGTTTCCAAATATCGCGCTGAAACTACCAAAGCCTGGCTCGTGGATGAATGTCGTTAAAATAGCGTTTGGCATAATGATGCTGGCAACCAGCGTTTGGCTACTTTCATTAATGGCAAATCATGTACCTATGTTATGGATTGCACTCATCGCTGTGGTTGCTTTTGTTGTAATGATGGCAAGAGTTAAGAAAGTGTATGGCGAGAAAGCGCTTGCTGTATCCGGAACTGCGTCATTAGTGTTGATAGCTGGTGGCCTGTTACTTGGTAGTGTCACTGCCGACCAATGGGCGACACCGCTTCCTGAGGACTTAGCGTGGCAGAAGCTTTCTAACTCGGCGATTGAAGATCACGTCAATAATGGGCGAGTGGTGTTTGTGGATGTCACTGCGGATTGGTGTGTCACGTGTAAAGCGAACAAGATCGGTGTGATCTGGCAAGATCCTGTCTACTCATTGCTGCAAAGCCCTAATGTAGCGACGTTAAAAGGGGATTGGACACATCCGGACGGCTCGGTAACTGACTTTTTACGAGCTCATGGGCGTTACGGTGTGCCGTTTAACATCGTCTATGGCCCGGCAGCGCCGCAAGGTATCCCGTTACCTGTGATTCTGACTGATGATGTTGTTTTAAGTGCGGTGAAGCAAGCGAGTGGGGGAGCTATTCAATGAGTTCGACAAAGCGGCGTAGAACATTCCGATATTGGCTCGTTCAAATCGTACAGATGGTGCTCATTGTCACCGTCATTTCCATCGCGATGGATTGGTATCGCACTAAAGATATTCCTAAACAGGAGTCACCACCATTGAGCTCAGTCTTGAGCGATGGCGAACACTTCGATGCAATCGCGCAAAGTTATGAACAACCTGTCGTTGTTTATTTTTGGGCGACTTGGTGTCCCGCTTGTAAATTTGTAAGCCCAAGCGTGAGTTGGCTGAGTGATGACTACACCGTAGTTGGCGTTTCTGGATCGTCGGGACCGAATGAGCGTGTGGCGCAGTTTATGAGGGCAAAAGAATATCGTTTCGAAAACATAAACGATCCTTCAAGCGATATTATGCGCGAATGGAAAATTAGCGTGACCCCAACCATTTATGTTTTAAGAAATGGTGAAATTTCCTCCGTCACAACTGGCGTTACTACTCCGATAGGAATATTAACGAGAATTTGGTTAGCTCGATAACGCAATAAAAATCCGATATTCAAAATATAGAGTATCGGATTTTTTCTTTTTATTTTCTCGCTCTAACGGGAATAATAATGTGTGCGTATGGCATACCATTCCACATCACGTATGGGCCATCATAACTTGAACCGATGGGTAGATAGTCGAGCAACACTTGGTCTAGGGTAATAATCATCATGTGTGGTTCTTCCACAATCCATTGGTTATCGTCCGTTATTCCTTCTGAAAATGGGTCGGTGTTATTGGCGCCGCCATCACCCGCTAACATGCCAAAAAGTACAATTAACTGAAATGAAATTAGTTAAATAGTCAGATTAATAAATTAAAGCTCAATTTAATAAAAATTAAAGTTTGATAAATTTAATTATAGAGTGACCTTAAAAAGGAAGTGTTATTTAAATTTAAAATAGTAATTGATAGTTTTACTATGTTAATTTAAGTGTTCATTTATAAACATTTTTTCTTCTATTAATACGCATGGTTTAAAACATCTGGCTGTCCTGCTTTGAAGCGTGACCAAAAGATGATAAATAGGTGTTTTTAGTGATATGAGCTGAGTTTATTTGTAATCTATATTTTCAACACCTAATTTCCCTCGTATGGCTAATCGTATAAAACAACATTTTATCTTTATTGTTGTCACGCTAAAGCGTACTTTCTTAATTATATGATTAGTTATAAAGGTAACGAGAATGGGATTAAAAATCCGTGGCTCTGTTGGTATAAATGGCACTAATTCGAAAAATGATGTTAAAGCAGTTCAACAATTTTTAAATGATAACCAAAAGAGAATAGGTTTTACCCGACTGTTGGTTGTTGATGGCTCGTTAGGGCGGAGTCCTCATTTGTCGAAAACAGTAGAGGCAATAAAAGTGTGTCAGCGTAAGCTACTTTATATGGTAAAGCCAGATGGTCGGATCGATGTAAATGGTAGAACTCATCGTAAGCTCAATGGATTACCATCCTATAGCTCAGTGAAAAATGATCCTCATGATGCTCAAAAACTAGTAACCAAAGTACCTTGGATGAAAACAGCGTTGGGAGAAATTGGACAAAAAGAAGTTTCAGGCACTAAGGCCAATCCAAGGATTTTAGAGTATTTTACAGCATCTAAGTTCTGGGGCACTGATGACTCTGGAGGTCAAAATGCTTGGTGTGGTTCGTTTGCCGCTTGGGTTTTTAAACAACACGGAATCACTCCAGTAAAAGAAGCTTATCGAGCAAAGGAGTGGAAGGGTTTTGGTAAAAACATCTCAGAACCTATACATGGAGCTCTAGGGATTAAATCGAGAAAAGGTGGTGGGCATGTTGCTTTTGTCGTGGGAAAGAGCCCTGATGGTAGGCATTTGTACATGTTAGGAGGAAACCAAAGCAACCAAGTCAATATAGCAAAGTACTCTATTGATGTCTGGGACAAGTTCGTAGTACCGAGTAACTACGATGAAACAAAAGGTACTTTACCTGTATATACAAAAGGCTCTGCCTTAGCAGGAACGGAAAGTTAAATATGAAGAAATTTATAAGTTTGCTAGGCTGTGTGAGCTTGTCAGCTTGTGCTTCACAGGGAGTGTACTCTCAGAATGAGGTACTCAAAGATGCGATATTTCAAACGCCCTATTCTGCAGTGGTGAAAATTACAGGTTTTGAAAAGTTTGCTGAACACGAGGAAGATGTTCTCTTTAAAGTTCAAGCAGAAGTGATTCAGAAACTTCGTGGAGACGTTGGGCCTGAGATTACTTTCAGTATGTATGGCGAGCTAGGAGATGAGCCCAATATACACAATGATCCTGTCATTCTCACACTATGTCGTGATAAAGATACATATTATTGGCCTGGAACGGGGGCTGAGTTTGGGGCTAATCAAGAGAACATGCTAAACGCTCAAGAAACAGCTGCTCACTTGGATACAGAACAGCGCCATTTTGCACATTGTTCAGAATGAAATTGATAGCGGTTGAAATGAGCGGTTACAGAGCATGTTAGTTGCCATCGTAGACAGCGTCTTTGCTGAATGATTCGTCGAGATTTTTTAGTCTTTGATTGTCAGAGGCGACTGACAAAACCATACCAACTGTGACAACCAAACCGCTATTAAAGCAGGATATTATTCCTTCAACTTTGTGTTTTAGGAGTAGTCATTAGACTACCCAATAATTGTTGGAATAAATAATGACGAAACGTTGGCTTGTCTCCGCTGTGAGCATCGCGCTGCTCGGCGGTGGTACGTATTTCTATCTCCAATCTGCTGCTCAACCAGAATTGCTGCCTACATTGATTGTGGAAAAAGGCACGATTGAAAAACAAGCGGTGGCTGTTGGTAAAATTGTCCCTGCACACTCTGTGTCTATCAAGTCACAAATCGACGGTATCGTCGGTGAAATTTACGCGAAAGTTGGTGAAAAGGTGAAGCAAGGCCAGCCGCTGATCAAAGTGCGTCCAAACCCAACACCCCAAGCATTAACGGATGCATCGGCAGAACTCATGCGTAGCGAAGCCGATCTGGAATCCGCCAAACAAAAACTGTCCAACTTAGAAAGCTTGGTCAAGCAGGACATTATTCCAAGTAACTACGACGAATACGTAAGTGCGCGCTCGGCAGTCAAATCTGCGCAAGCGGACGTATTGCAAAAGCGCCAGAATCTCGAACTCATCCGCAGTGGTGAGGCGTCGATCGGAGATGCGCGTTTAACGTCGACGATCTACGCGCCAATTGATGGCACAGTACTCAACCAGAAAGTAGAGGTCGGAGAGCCGATCATCTCGACTCAATCAAGCCAAGCCGCGACTGAAATGATGTCATTGGCCGACATGAACAGTCTGATTTTTAAAGGTAGCGTCAGTGAGCATGATGCTGCGCAGTTGTCTCCGGGAATGCCCGTTATGTTGACGGTTGCGCCTTATCCTGATGTGGCGATTTCTGGTGTGCTAACCAAAGTGGCGATTCAATCTGAGAACCTTAACTCACCAGAGGGCAATGCTTCGGCAAAAAGTTTTGATAACGGTTTTGAGGTTGAAGTGGGAGAACTCAAGATCCCACAAGATGTGTTGCTTCGTTCTGGTTTTTCATCGACGGCTCAAATCATTCTGAAGAAGTCTGAAAACGTGCTCACTCTACCGGAGCGCGCTCTGCAATTTGATGGTGACGCACCGAATGTTCTGATCCCCGACAGCTCAGAACAAGGGTTTCATAAACAACCTGTGAAACTCGGTCTGTCAGATGGCATCAATGTCGAAGTGCTTGACGGCGTGGAGCTTGATGAAGAGGTTATCGACAACAGCATGATGGGAGCGGCGCATGGTTAAGCTGCAACGATCAACAATCGCCTTTGCATTGTTGGCTGCCACGCTCAGTTTGCCGACCTACGCAATTTCTATTGAACAAGCTTGGCAACAAGCAAAGCAGAACGATCCTAATTACGAAAAAGCGAAAATCGGTGTCCAGCTTGGCGAGGTTGGCGTACAGAGTAGCCGCAGTGCGTTATTGCCGGGTTTAAGTGCCAGTGCGTCAGCGGATTGGAATGAGTCCTCAAGCCATTCGAACAGTTACGGCGCGACCTTATCTCAAACTATTTGGGATAGCAGTTTGTGGTCGGAACTGGATCAAGCGAATGCCAATTATCTCAAAGCACAGTTAGAGCTATCTCAATCGCATAACGAGCTTGCGCAGAAGTTGCTCACCGCTTACCTAGATGTGGCAAGCGCACAGGGCGACCTCAAATTGGCGCAGTCCAAGCTGGAGGAGGGGAAGGAACTTCTCAACATCATTGAGAAACGCTATCGAGCAGGCAAAGTGAAGTCGGTTGATGTTGAAGAGATGCGAGCGAATCAAGTCTCTGAGCAAGCAAGTATCCTCAATGCAAAAGCCGATCTCGAAGTGAAAAAAGCAGAGCTTGCGGCGTTAATCAATCAAATGCCGGAGAGTGTCGACCAAATTCGAACGGATTCTTTGATTCAGCCGCCGATGCTGGTGGACTCTCAGGAGCAATGGCTAAAACTGGCGAAAGACAGCAGTCCAGAGCTGTTGGTGGCGGCGCAGATGGTGAAAGCGAGCGAGTTCGCGAAAGATTCAGCTAAAGGTGGATACTACCCGACCGTCAAAGGCAGTGTGGGCTACAGCGATGGTGACAATCGTTCAAACGGCGAGTTTAACGCTGGGATTAGTTTGAGTTTGCCGATTGACCTCAATGGTGCAGTGCGAGCGAAAGTGGACGAAGCATCGTTGAACATTTTAAGCGCCAAGCAAGATATGCGTAGAGTGGAAATTGATATTCAGAAACGAGTTATTCAGCAGTTTACTCAGGTCGATATCAACTGGAATCAAGTTTTGATAGCGAACGAGCTGGTTGAGTCGCGCGCCAGAGTGTTGCAAAGCAAAGAGAAACTTTACGACGCTGGTCTGCTTGAAGTGTCGGAAGTTATCAGTGCACACAACAGCTTGTTTGAGGCGAAAAACAGTCTGCAAACCAACTTGTACAGCTACTGGCGTAAGAGAATCGGCTTACTGCAAACCGCAGGGAAACTCGATGACGATACCATGGCGTTGATCTCTCGAGCTTTTCATTCATGAGCAGTCTATTGCAACAAACTTGGCAAACGTTGATGGCGCACCGCATGAAGAGCGTGCTAGCCATTATCGCGATTGCTTGGGGCGTGATCTCTGTGGTGGTGTTAATCGCACTTGGCGAAGGCTTTTATCGCCATCAGACCCAGTCGTTTTCATTTATGATCAACAATGTGCAAGTGGTGTTTCCGTCGAGTACCAGTAAACCGTGGCAAGGGTTACCTTCAAGACGCCAAATTGATATACCACAAGAAAAAGTCGACATGATCAAACAGTCGGGCTTCGTGCAACAGGCGTCAAGCGTTTACGCCAAATGGGATGCGAATATCACCAATCTCAAAGGACAGAATTTATCGAGTACGGTCAGCGGTATTGATACGTCTTACTTTCCTTTAATGCAACGCAAGCTGCAACCCGGTTCGAGAAACCTGTCACCAAGTGATATGGACAACCACACTCGCGTGGCGGTGTTAGGCGATCAAATTGCGCAAATGGGTGGAATCCAAATCGGGGATAGGCTCAAAGTCAACGGCATTCCGTTTTTGGTGATTGGGATAACCGTTGGTGAGGACACTGGCATTTCATTCGGCGATAGCCGCACGGCTTTCATTCCTCAAACAACGTACCGCGATTTGTGGGATGCGAAACCTTGGATGATATTGATGAAGCCGAGAGACGGGATGGATGCACCGTCGTTTCGACAAAATATCGTGAACTTTTTCGCCAAGCAGCTTCATTTTGACCCAAGTGATAAAGATGCGGTCGAATTACCCGATTTTAGTGAAGGTGCAGCGGTCATCAGTGGAATTTTGCGTGGCATTCAGATTTTTCTTGGAGCGAGCGGCGCGATGACCATGGCGGTCGGTGCGCTTGGCGTTGCCAACATCATGTTTTTATCTGTCACGGAGCGCACGCGTGAAATCGGTGTGCGTTTGGCGATCGGGGCGACTCAAAAATCCATACTCAGTCAGTTTATTCTTGAAGGGCTTATATTGGTAGCCGTGGGCACGGCATTAGGTCTGATGTTTTCGTATGCCGTGGTATCTGTCTTAAGCAGCATGGCATTACCGGAATGGATTGGTTTACCTGTGATCACGCCAGATTCTATTGCTTGGTCTTTACTTGTGACGCTTATCTTGGCATTGATGGCGTCGTATTTCCCAGCAAGGCGAGCATCGCGTCTCACGCCAGTCATTGCTTTGAGTGCGAGGGCTTAGCCATGTTGTTACCGATGAGACAAATTTTCCAAGAAATGGCCGCAGAAAAGCTGAGACTGGGTTTGACCATTCTAGCAGTAGCGTGGGCGACCCTTTGTATCGCTGCTATGTTGGCGGTAGGTGAGGGTATTCGTCAGGGCGTATTGAAAACCGCACAAAATGGTAACGGCAACTTGATTTATTTGACCGGAGGGATGGCCACCGTCGACCACGGTGCTTTTCACCAAGGTAAGTTTCTGACACTAAAAATGGACGATTCAGAGGTTGTTCGAACGTTACCCGATGTAAAAAGCGTTGCGCCAACGGCGAAGTGGAAAGAGCGCATCACCGTTGGTGACAGAAGCTCGTGGCAAGAGCCGTTAGCGGTCACGAGCGAGTTTCAATCCATGACCAATTTGGTGCCGATGGCGGGGGGACGATGGTTAAACCCACTCGATCAAAAAGAGACGCGCAAAGTCGTTGTACTGGGTTATGAACTGGCAGCCGACTTATTCAACCCGAATGAGGACTTTAGTTGGTTTGCGACAGTCACATTGCAAGTCAACCCTGTGGGGAAAAAGGTAAAAATCGGCAATGAGGAGTTCACTGTTGTGGGCGTATTGGAGAAAAACAGCGCCCAAATAGAACTGGGGGATCTTATCAACTATTCCAGCTTTGTGCCGTTAGCGACGTGGAAGCGATTTCATGTCAACGGTGAAATTGGTGGCATCAATGTGCAGCCACAAGCGGATGTAGACCGAGAAGCCTTAGCAAAGACGATCAGGCAAGTGATTGCCCGTAAACACGGGGCAAGTGTCAGTGATGAACAGGTCGTCCAAGTCGATGATATGTTCCTTAAGCAAAAGAGTATGCAGCAGTTTCTGATAGGTTTGCAGAGTTTCCTTGGCATTATCGGCTTCGTGACGTTAGCTGTTGCTGGCGTTGGCATCGCCAATGTGATGTATGCCACCGTAAAGCGATCTACGCGTGATATCGGCGTGCGCATGGCAGTCGGTGCAACTCCAATGGCCATTCGCATGCACTATTTAGTGCAGTCTTTATTGACAATGATGATGGGGGGCGCGCTTGGCTTAGGCGTGACGTACGCGCTGGTGTCTGCCATCAGTTCCATTCCTTTAGAGGGCAATGCCTTTTATGAACAACTGGGTAAACCTGTCCCGGAGTTGTCGTGGGTCGTTGTCGCGATTGTCATCCTCACCTTAGTGATCATTGGTGTGGCATCTGCATGGCTACCTGCAAACCGAGCCGCAAAAGTCAGCCCGTTGGAGGCGCTACAAAGTGAATAACAACAATAACTCTGGAGAGAACATGTCGAACAAGCCGCTTGTTGAGCTGACCAACATCTGTAAATACTACTCAAGCGGGGAGGCGGAAGTTCGCGCGCTAGACAGCGTTGACTTAACCATTAATCAAGGCGAGTTTCTTTCGATTCTTGGCCCGTCCGGTTCAGGCAAATCAACGTTGATGAACATGCTCGGCTGTTTAGATAAGCCCACCGATGGCGAGTACCAACTTGGCGGCCAAAACGTCGCAAGTTTAAGTGCGAATGAGCTGGCTGGCATTCGTAACCAAAAGATCGGATTTGTCTTCCAAAGCTTTAACTTATTGGAATACGCGACGGCGCTTGATAACGTGGCACTGCCGTTGGTTTACTCTGGTATCAAAGCCAAAGAACGTCGCCAGCGCGCAGCTAAATTGCTAGAGCAAGTCGGGCTAGGGGATCGTTTAGACCATAAACCAAACCAGCTTTCTGGTGGTCAAAAGCAGAGAGTTGCGATTGCAAGAGCCTTGGTCAACGATCCGCAAATCATCCTAGCTGACGAGCCAACTGGCGCGCTCGATTCAAAATCTGGTGCTGAGATCGAAGCTCTGTTCAACCAACTCCACGCCGAAGGTAGAACATTGATCATCGTGACGCACGATAACGCTCTGGCAGAGCGCACTAAACGCATCATCATTATCAAAGACGGCAAGGTAATTTCGGATAGGGTGCCGGTAAGTAGGGAGAAATGAGCTTTTCTTAATTGAGAAACTGAGTTTTAAGGGAAATAGCGATACAGAGGCTATCTCCCTTTACTTTTTATTGGCGATGTTCGTTTTGTCTCTCTTTTATCAAGTCATGCTTTTGTTCTTTAAGTAGAGTGATTGCGAGCTTAGTGTCCTCAATCAATTTACTGTTATCGTTGAGATCTTTGCTCTTCAAAGGCAAAACTAGATAATGAATGCTGCCATCTGCATTCTGTACTCCGGTAGCGATGATGACATCACCTTCAGACGCCGTACCAAAATACTCTGATACGATTTTGGTTTCGCTGACACCGTAGCTATCCAAATAGGATGACTCCGTATTGTCAAACAAGATAGGAACCCCTTGCTTGGCTAATGTTCGCAATTGTTTTTGCTTTTGCTCGTCGAATGGATAGTCGGTCGTACTGATGTAACTTACCTGTTCAGCTTCAATAAAATCGTACAGTTCATTGCTCAGTTCATTTAATGGGGCAGATATCCAAGGTGTAGCTGGAATGACGTCGGAAGTATCATCATTGCCACTTTGTGGTGTTGGAGTGGTAACCACCTTTTGAGCAGCATCGCTCTCAGGAGGCGTTACACTTATTGTAGCAGCGTCTTCTGTCTTGATTTGCTCGTCAAGGCTTGCAACAGGTTCGGTCTGGGCATTCTTGTTATTTGAATTAATCAGAAATATGGCGAGTACTGCACCAAGTGCTAGCGCCGATCCAGTCAAGAGGTTTTTGTTACTTGTCATGTGTCATGTCTTACCGTTTATTTCATTAGTAAATACGGCGGCCACTTATTTATTCCGTGGCCGCAGGCTAATAAGTTAGTGGTAGAGATCGTCATTCCAAGAGATAGTTACGGCTCGGCTAGTCTCTGTCCATTGACTGCTATCACGATTTTTCTTCCAGGTATTTTCTGGAGTGGTATACCAGCTACACCAGTCGCGACCAAAGTAGTAATTGGTTTTTCGCCAACCAGCAACCAGCTTGACCTCTGATGTATCTAGGCCATCTTGAATGTCATTTTTTCTATATACGACGCCGACTTGTGGTTTAAAGTCTGAACGCATAACGACAGGTAACTCATTGTAATCAATCAAATTACCCATGTCACAACTGGTCCAACGATACAATAACCAGTCTTTAGCTGGCGTATTATGGCGGATAGTCTTGTTTTCAATTAACCAATTAATGCTTTCGTTAGCTTGGTTAAAATCGGCAACCGTTTGAAACTCTGGCTGGTCGTACGTTACACGGTTGCTCCAGGAGATTCCCCCACTAATATTTGGAGAAGTAGAAGCACTGAATCCAAGGTTAAAATCTAGCGACTCACTGACAGATGCCGTTGCAATGGTGTTTTCTGGAGCATGGCTCATGTGGCGTAAAGGGGCGCCATTTAAATAGCTCAGTGCCAGCTTAAAAGCCGTTGGAACGGTGTAACGGTAATCTCCCCCAGTAGCAAAACCATAGATTTGTTCTTTGTTTGGAACATTAGTCATGTCGAAGCCAGAACCGCCATTTAGGATCAACTTGGCTTCTTTAGCGCCATTTGGTAGCAAAGATTGGTTCCAGACATTTTCTAAAGAATAAATTAAGCGGATTTTTTTCGAGCGTGCATCACCATCATCAAGCTGAAGCAATGTCGAAGTGTAAGATTTCAATGTATCTTCAGCATGTGCTGGTGCTAAAGAACCAAGTAAAGCGAGTGCGATAATACTCGCGGAAAGATGCTGCTTTTCCATTATTTTTTCCTATTAGTCAGCCCATAAAGACTTTTGTTTTAAACCATCTTGATGGGCACTTTATAATTATGGACAGGTTATAAATTCAAGCTCAATAAATGAGCGGTGAAATAGTGCATCTTGTTTTTTATTAAAAAAAGAAAAAGGATAGATTCGTGGGATTAATGTCTCATAGTTTTTAAATTCACCACTCAACTATAATAAATAAGAATTTGGTTATTAAGTCTTGTCTTTTTAAGTTATTGCTTAATTTTAATTTTCTAATGTTGTGTTGAGATTTTCTATTGATAAAAGTGAATTTTATAAATGTTAGCCATGTTATTTTTAGGGTTTTTGTTATACCAAATTAAGTAAAGTATCGTTATGTGGTTATCTCGGGTTTATGGGTTTAATTCAAATTAAAACAGTGGTTTATGTTTTTTTTGTTATTATTTTTTTAGAGCTTAATGTAATAGTTTAGTGATAAAGTCCGTCAATGAAGTTGCCATGTTCGTGTATGAAGTTATATGTGCTTTTACAGCAGGAAATTAAACTTTACGTTTAAGATGGTAAAGATAGAAAAAGAAATAAATAAGATTATTAAATAATCATGTTTCGAGAATATAAAATGTAACGTACTTCTAATTAAACGAATGCTTGAATAAACGATGGAGTGTGAAAAGTGCTATTTAAGTTACGCTGTCCTATATTCCAGTTGGTGCCTTGTTCATACAATGCGTTTTCTCGGCTTAAACTGGTTTACGTACTGCTAATCTCTTATCCGTTTCTTAATTACACATATTGGCAATATGCTCGCCAAGTTACGTGTATTGGTGTCAATGAAAAACAGTATCTACGATAGCTCTCTCAGGGTTGGAACTGCCACTATGAATTTCCTTCATGTTCAATGTGAAACAATACCAATATTACTCAACTCGTGAAGCAAGTATAAAAAAAGGACTGCTCTGGTGTTAGGCACTGCGACGGTCGTTTTTTGTACGAACCGTTCGTCGTAAGTGCTGTGCAACCTAACGATTGGGAAAACCAAAAAACAAAAAATGTCCCCATGCACAGAGTTAGGAAAAGTCTGCTTTATCTAAGGAAATAGGATACCAACTCACGATGAATAACGATTTCACATTTGCTATCAAAAGCATTCGCTTTGATGAGAATTACCAACCATCAGACAACACGCGAATCACTACCAACTTTGCTAATCTGGCTCGCGGAAACTACCGCCGAGAGAATCTGCGCAATGCGCTCCGAATGATCGATAATCGTTTTAATGCGTTGGCATATTGGGATAACGCGCAAGGTGACCGCTACTCCGTTGAACTTGAAATCATCTCCGTTGATATGGATATCCAAGGTAGTGGAGAAGCCTTCCCATCGATTGAAGTGCTCAAAACTAACATTGTTGACCACAACACTAACGAGCGTATCGAAGGCATTGTGGGCAACAACTTCTCTTCATACGTGCGTGATTACGACTTTAGCGTTTTGCTGTTGGACCACAACAAAAACCAGCCACAGTTCAGCATCCCAGCGAACTTCGGTGATTTGCATGGCAAACTGTTCAAAGCTTTCGTTAATTCTGAGTCTTATAAACAGCATTTCAAAAAGCTGCCAGTGATTTGCCTGAGCGTATCGGACAACAAAGTATACCGACGTACTGAAAACCAACATCCTGTTTTGGGCTTTGAATATCAGCCGAACGAATCTTCGTTGACGGAGCAGTACTTCAAGAAGATGGGCTTACAGGTGCGCTACTTTATGCCGCCAAACAGCGTTGCACCGTTGGCATTCTACTTCTTCGGTGACTTGTTGAACGACTATTCAAACCTAGAGCTTATCAGCACGATAAGCACGATGGAGACATTCCAGAAGATTTACCGACCTGAGATTTACAATGCCAACGCGGTTGCCGGTAATTGCTACCAGCCAAACCTAAAAAACCTAGACCACTCGCTAACTCAAATCGTTTACGACCGAGAAGAGCGCAGCCAACTGGCGATTGAACAAGGGAAATTTGCCGAGGAGCATTTCATCAAACCTTATCAATCTGTGCTTGAACAATGGTCTGCAAGCTACGCGTAATCGATAACGAGAATCTAGAAAGGAATGACGATGAAAACACTATTACCGACTTCAACGGCTGGCAGCTTACCGAAACCTTCTTGGCTGGCAGAACCAGAAAAACTTTGGTCACCGTGGAAACTGCAAGGTGAAGAACTGATTGATGGCAAACGCGATGCGCTACGCGTCGCTTTGCAAGAGCAAGAATTGGCAGGCGTTGATATCGTCAGTGATGGAGAGCAAACTCGGCAACATTTTGTGACGACCTTTATTGAGCATTTAAGCGGCGTAGATTTTGAAAACCGTAAAACGGTGACCATTCGCAACCGTTATGAAGCAAGTGTTCCTACGGTGGTTGGCCCAGTAAGCCGCACAAAGCCCGTGTTTGTTGAAGATGCCAAGTTCTTGCGTCAGCAAACTAAGCAACCTATCAAGTGGGCCCTGCCAGGCCCTATGACGATGATCGACACACTTTATGATGATCATTACGGTAGCCGTGAAAAGCTGGCTTGGGAATTTGCAAAAATCCTCAACCAAGAAGCGAAAGAGCTTGAAGCGGCAGGTGTCGACATTATTCAATTCGATGAACCTGCGTTCAATGTGTTCTTCGATGATGTGAACGAGTGGGGCATTGCATGTTTAGAGCGTGCGATTGAAGGGCTGAAATGTGAAACTGCAGTGCACATCTGCTATGGCTACGGCATCAAAGCGAACACGGATTGGAAGCAAACGCTAGGCACTGAATGGCGACAATACGAAGAAGTATTCCCGAAGCTGCAGAAGTCTAATATTGATATTATCTCGCTTGAGTGTCATAACTCGCGAGTGCCTATTGAGTTGCTTGAGTTGATTCGCGGTAAGAAGGTGATGGTTGGTGCGATTGACGTTGCTACCAACGAAATTGAAACGCCAGAAGAAGTAGCGAACACATTGCGAGAGGCGTTGAAGTACGTTGATGCCGACAAGCTTTACCCATGTACCAACTGCGGTATGGCACCTTTGTCTCGTGAAGTATCGACCGCTAAGCTCAATGCGTTAAGTGCGGGTGCGGAGATCATTCGTAAAGAGTTGGTGGGTTGATGTTAATACTTAGGCTCCGCACCATGAACTAAAATTAGGGTCATTCTAGCGAGTTTAAATGAGACTAGGAGTCGGTTTACTGCTCGCTAGGAAATAGCGATAACTTCCGCACTTCAAAGCACTCGGTGGGTAGATCCTGAATCACGCTCGTCCCTCGCTGTTCAGGATGACGGATGTTGGAAGATACATTGCTCGCCACAACCCTAGGTATTGGATCTGCTCCAAGAGAGGGTCATTCCAGCGAGTCTAGACGAGACTAGGAATCTGATTACTGCTCGCTAGGAAATGACGATAACTTTCGCACTTCAAAGCACTCGGTGGGTAGATCCTGAATCACGTTCGTCCCTCGCTGTTCAGGATGATGGATGTTGGAAGATACATCGCTCGCCACAAAACCGATATTTGAGCAGCTCCAAGATAGGGTCATTCCAGCGAGTCTAGACGAGACTAGGAATCTGATTACAGCTCGCTAGGAAATGACGATAACTTTCGCACTTCAAAGCACTCGGTGGGTAGCTCCTGAATCACCTCGTCCCTCGTTGTTCAGGATGACGGATGTTGGAAGTATATTGCTCGCCACAACCCTAGTTATTAGAGCAGTTTCAAGATAGCGTCATTCCAGCGAGTTTAAACGAGACTAGGAATCTGATAACAGCTCGCTGGTAAATGACGAGAACTTTCGCACTTCAAAGCACGTGATTAGTAGATTCTGAATCACTTCGTCCCTCGCTGTTCAGGATGACGGATGTTGGAAGATATATTGCTCGCCACAACCCTAGGTATTAGAGCAGTTTCAAGATAGCGTCATTCCAGCGAGTCTAGACGAGACTAGGAATCTGATTACAACTCGCTGGGAAATAGCGATAGTCTACGAACCTCAAAGCACTCGGTGGGTAGCTCCTGAATCACCTCGTCCCTCGCTGTTCAGGATGACGGGTGTTGGAATATACATCGCTCGCCACAACCCTAGGTATTGGAGCAGCTCCAAGAGAGGGTCATTCTAGCGAGTTTAAACGAGACTAGGAATCGGGTTACAGCTCGCTAGGAAATGGCGATAACCTTAGAACTTCACAGCACTCGGTGAGTAGATCCTGAACCACGCTCGTTCCTCAATGTTCAGGGTGACCGTTTTAAATAAAAATGCCGCTCACAGTAAAGTGAGCGACATACATTTCCCGTTTCCAGCCTCGGCCAGATTTAATTCAACTCCACGTTCTTCATCTCAGGATGCTTTAGCAATATCACACGAATCCAGTGATGCACCACCCACATCACCATCGCGGTGAGCAGAACAGCAACGAAAATCGAGCTGAAACGGTACAAGATCGAAAAGAACGCGTCTTTTTGTTCTGGCACCAATGAAGTCGTCAGCGGAACCGATAGGGCAGACATGGCAGAAAACGCGATAGCCGCTTTAATTTGCCCCTTTGTGAGCCACAAGCAGAATGGCCCCATTGCAATGGTAAAGGCGAGCCAAAAGAGTAGCGCATGCCCATACCAACTGCCCAATATCAGCTGAACAGCCATCCCTGCGATGCAGCCTAGTGCGGTGCCGATGATGCGAATTTTTGCCATGGCGAGCGAGCCTGCTAAAGTCATTGGGGTTAGGATGATCAAAATGGAAGCTTGTGCGGATAACGAGTCATATAAGTCCGCTACTTGGAATACGATAAACGCCGCCATCGCCACTACCCAACCCATGGCAACTTGGCTGATGTAGTCAATATCGCTTTTCACTGGGGTCGACATCTCAATGTGCTCGGTGGGGGACTTTGGCTCCGGGAACAACCAATACGCGAATGTGCAAACAAAAATATTGCTGAACGCCATCACCCACATGTTGACGTTGAACTCTTCAATATCCATGAAGTTATAGCTGGCAAAATTCAACACAATTGAACCCACCAACAGCCCCATGTAACCAAACAAATAGGTTTTCTGGTTCATCATTGCAATGCACTTGAACAGCATCATGATTCCGACGGCTACGGTCATTAATGTTGGATGAAACTGCAAGTATTCCAGCAAAAATGTGGCTTGTATGGTTGTCCACACCGCAGAGAAAAACACGATCAATAAAGCCGAAAGATTAAAGTTGTCCATTCTGCCCAATATAAACAGCGGCATCATGATGGCAAAAAATCCGTAAGACCAACCGAAGATCATGCTTAGCGTGAGCCCTAAAGAGCAGCCGAACCAAATTCGTAAGGTTTTCATTGTCGCCGCCTAGTAAATGAAGTGGAACCAGCTTGCGAGGTGAATCTGTGCTTGCGCCATCAACTGCCAGAAAATGCTGTTGTCTGGGTACAAAACAATGGTAGCGCGAGAGCCGACAAACAGTGCTGGTGGTAACTCTTCGCTGCTGGTTAGGTTCACTCGTGTACGCTGCGCATCACGTACCCAGCGGTTGTTCACTTCCACTTTGGTTAGTGCGCCATTAGGCGTTTGTTGTGCGGCTGCTACACCGTAATCGCGGCTAGCTAAATCAAAGTCGTACACCGAACCTGGGTTGGCATCAAATGTGACCAAGGCGTGGAAAGTCTTGTCTATGTTCGCGACGGATTTTTCACGAAAATCAGCGGCTACCCAGAGTGATCCTGTTGGTACAAATGTCAGCAATGGCATGTTGGTGTTTGCCATCGTGCCAACTTCTAGTTGCAGGTTGGTCACGACACCATCACTGGGAGCGAGTACCGCGGTATTTGCCAAATCAAGTTGCGCCTTTTCGATGCCATTTTTGGCAATTCGAACGGCGGTGCTTTGACCTTTTTGATCGCCTAATTGCGCCTCAATGACTTTTAAGTTTTGTCGTTCCGCTTTAAGCGCTGCACGTGATACCTGATTTTGGGCAAAGGCATTATCGAGTGTCGATTGAGAGATGACTTTCTGCTTCGATAGTGTCAGTAAGCGGTTGTACTCGCGGTGTGCATTATCAAATGTCGCTCGTGCGCGGGCAATATTGGCAAGAGCGGCTTCGCGTTGAGAATACAGTGTTGCTTCTTTTTCATAAGCGGATTGCAGAGACAGCTCCGCCTGTTCAAGTGCTATCTTGTATTTACGATCATCAATCGTAAACAACACATCGCCTTTTTGAACGGACTGGTTATTCTCGATGAGAACGTCGGTCACTTTACCAGATACCTCGGGTGCGACTTGGACAACGTATCCTTGCACTCGTCCTTCGGTCGTTAAGGGGGCGTGGCGGTCAGCAATGATAATGTACAAAAATAGTACGATGAACAGGACAATCAAAGTTCGCATCCAGTGTTTGAATTTTTGGTCAGCCGTCATTACAAGTTCCGTTAAACATATTGGATAGCGGATTATAGAGAAGTTACTCACAATTCAGTAGAATGATAATACGAACATAAATGACCTAAAAATAGGACAATGAACGTTAATTTTGATGATATTTACCTATTCACTCAGACGGTGGTTCACGGCGGTATAAGTGCAGCGGCAGAGGCGAATCAACTACAACGCTCAAAAGTGAGTCGTCGCCTGCAAGAATTAGAGAAATCGCTCGGGGTACAGCTTTTGATCCGCACAACACGCAGCATTGAGTTGACGGAGCACGGGAAACGCTTGTTTGAGTTGGTGGGGCAGCCTATTGACCATATTCAGCAAGGTTTAAATGCCATGCATGAATATCAACAAGAGCTGACGGGCAAGGTGCGTTTAGCCATTCCTTCCGCATTGATGAGCTCTGCCGCGTTTAACGCGATCATCACCGAGTACACAACGCGGTATCCGGAGATTTCGGTCGAGATTGAAAACCATCAAGAGAGTGTCGATCTCAAGCGTCAATCGTTTGATTTACAGCTTCTTCCGAGCGTGGTCAAAGTCACCGATGACAGCTATGTGCAGTTCAGTCTTTTGCCTTATCGTAGTCACTTTGTTGCGTCAAAAGCCTATCTAGAATCGCATCCGCCAGTAAAAACGGTGGAAGATCTTAAGCAGCATCGCCTTTTAACTAATCGTTACAATGCCGATTTGCTCGATTCAGATCTGCATGTGGCGTTGCGTTCGGATGACCTCAACTTGCTGCGCTCGATGGCGATAGCAGGAAACGGCATCGCGTTTATTCCTCAAATTCATTCCAAGCCTGCACTGAGAGACGGTTTGTTGGTCGAGGTGCTGCCTCAATTCGCGCATCCGAAGCAGCATCTTACTCTGATTTATCCCTCGGCCTTATTTCTGCCCAATAAAGTCAAAGCCTTGATTGAACTAATTCGAGAGAAATTTAAATAGTCAGTTCAAACCACTCTTACCTAAGGGCAAATGTGTGAGCGAAGGTCATCTTTCTAGGTTTTATTGCTCTAACATGAAAGGGTTCTGATACATTAACTTTTGCTCAACTTGTTGAGTATGGTTTGTGGTCGCACAAGATAGGAGATGGAAATGTTATCGAAAGGAAACACGGGCCTGATTGTGGTGGATGTTCAGGGCAAACTCGCTACATTAATGCATGAAAGCGACGCACTGATTGAAAATATCACGAAACTGGTAAAGGGCGCCAAAGCACTAGATTTGCCTATTCTGTGGCTAGAACAGAATCCAGAAAGGTTGGGCCCAACCGCGGAGCCGATTCGTGAAGTGCTTGAAAGCACGCATTTACCTATTACCAAGTACACGTTTGATGGTTGCAAAGAGGCGACGTTTAAGGTCGCGGTGGAGAACGCGAAAGTTGATACCTGGTTGGTTTGCGGTATTGAATCCCACATTTGCGTCTATCAAACCGCGGTTTCTCTGCGCCAGTCCGGTTATCGCGTTGAATTAGTCACGGATTGTGTCTCTTCCCGAACCGCTGCCAATAAAGCGCTCGCTCTTGCGAAGTTAACCGCTAACGGTGTGGTGCTCACTGGGTTAGAAATGTGTTTGTATGAAATGGTCGAAGATTGCCGAGCACCTGAATTCAAAGAAATTCTGGCGCTCATCAAATAGTGGAATCACTGTAATCAGCAACAACTTTATTTGAACACGCTATTCAAATTCTCGTTGATATCTTGGCAACATCGACTCGTTGCCAAGTAACCCGCCTTGGTGAATATAAATCACCGTTTTATCTGTGTTCTCTTCCAACCAAGGGGTGAGGCATTGCCACATATACGGGTCGTATAACAGGTCAAATTCGAGGTCGGTTTGCTCAAAGAGTGCTTTCCATGTGATGTAATCTTCTTCGTACAAGCGACCAAAATGGTGTTTGTTGCGCACGGTTAAAATGGTTGGGTGGCTGTTTTCACCGAGCTGGTTGAACTGCTCAGTTAAGTAATCTGCATCGCCTACGCAAGGGCAAGTTAGCACTTCTATGCCGTGTGGGCTTAAATGTTTATGAAGATATAAAGCCGTCGTGCCAGTACCTGATGGCAGGGCGACCGTAAACTGCTCTTTACCTCTCAATCGCGTCCAATCAAGAATTTCTCGTGCTAACTGTTTGATGCCAGCTTCAGCGAGGTGGGAACGTCCACCCTCTGGAATCAGCAATGTCGACTCATCTACTCTTCGTACCTGGTGGATGTATTCACTAGGGTGAAGTTCGCTACCGATGTCTTGCATGGCGGTGATTTTCATACCCAAATCGAGAGCGCCGCGATAGTTTCCGATGGGGGAGCTTTTTAGCCAAGATGGAATGTGATGAACATAAAACTCAAATGCCCAACCTTTAATCTGGGCGAGAGCCGCTAGCGAGTACATGGCATTAGATTGAGCGGAGCCAAAGCTTATTAACGTGGTGATGTCGGGATTTTGCTCTTCCATTAACGTCATAAACTTACGTGCTTTGTTCCCAGAAAAGTGGGAGTGGAGCATGTCGTCACGTTTAAGGAAAAATTTGTGCCCATTAAAGCTATGTTGGGTGATAGGACTTTCTGAGAGTTTCATGTCGATGCTGACGGAATAAACCGTGTCACCTTTGCCATTTAAAAAGGGCGCGTAGTGTAACGCCATTAAACCCAGATAAAAAGTCTGTGTTTCAGTACAACCTTTTCGGTTATTCCTGATGCTCTGACGTAAGGTCAATCACCGCCTCACAACCACCTTCTGGATGTGTACCAATCTTAAATTGCCAGCCATAACGCTGGCATAAATCATCCACAATCATCAAACCCAATCCGTGCCCATCAGAATGTGGAATGGTCGAAAAGCCTTCGCCTTCATCACGTACCGAGATGGTGTTTTCCCCGATGCTGATATGAATTGATCCCGATGGTGTCGCGGCGATGCCGTTGCGAATCAGGTTGCCAAGAATAATGGTCAACACAGCATTGGTAGCGCGCGTTTTTGGGTTTCCGTCGATCTGTACATCAAAGCTGAGTGCTTTCTCATCCGCCTGAGCTTGGCTTTGGAAGATGATTTGGATGAGTTCTTCTTCGGTGATGCTGCGCACTGGTGAATCATCTGCATTACGCTCGTAACGCACTAAGCCGAGTAGGGCATCCACCATAGTCGACATCTGCTGCGTTGCATCTTGAATTCGGTTCACCTGGCGGGTCTGGAAATCCGTGTTCGCACTTCTTGCCAGTAAACTGCTTGAGCCTTTCATTACGGTTAACGGTGTACGCAGTTCATGGCTTGCGTATCGTGCAAAGGCTTGCTCACGCTTGATGACTTGGTTGATTTTGTGGCGATACTCATTCAACTCATCCGCGAGGGTTTGGAACTCTTTGGCCGAGCCCTCTGGCACGCTAAAAGTTTGCGTAGCATCGCCTTGATGATGGTCGAGTTGAGTTTTAAGCGCATTGACGGGTTCAATCAAGCGTTGTGATAAGCGCAGCAGGAGGCTACCAAACAGGAACACCAGCACGGCGACAATGGACAGCACCATAGCGACGACGAGAATGAATTCCTCTGAGGTGATCTCGATTTCATCAATCAAGGAAACCAGAATAACGGGATGTTCAACGCCTTTGTAGGTGTAAGTGCTCATGTAAACCATGCGCGAGTATTCACCGTCTTCTACTTCATCAAGAAAGTGCTTTTGACCAATCAGGTATTTTTGATAGCGCTCGGCAACCAATGAGATGTCGTTGTATGCAGTGGTGAGCAGGTCAAGCTGAATACTGCCTTGCTCTGGGTGGGACTGGAAATGTTCAATTGCTTCTTTTTTGTCGACCATAATACGACGCTCGCCCACGCGGTCTTCAGACCAAAGCAGGGAGCCGGTAATCAACAAAAAGCAGAAGATGCCAATCACGACCGACACAAAAGAGAAAAACAGAGCGAGTCGCCCTGTCATACTTTGTGTGCTTTGCGTGCTAGCAAGTAAGCGATTGATCATGCACCTGTCTCCAAGCGGAAGCCAACTTTCGGCACGGTGATAAGCACATGTTGTTCAAATGGCTTATCAAGTTGGTTGCGAAGTTGGTAAATGTGGCTGCGCAGAACGTCGTTGTTCGGCTCGTTCTCTTGCCAAAGTTGGAAGGCAATTTCTTCGCGTGTCACTACGTCTGGCGCGCTTTTCACAAGCATTTCCAGAATGGTGTAAGTGGTAGGGTTTAGCGCCAACAGTTTATCTTGGCGATAAGCTTTACGCGTTTTTTGGTCGATAGACACTTCACCGTATTCCAACTTGCTCGATGCGACAGTGCCACGGTAACGGCGGATCAGTGCCATCATGCGCGCTTCAAGAATATCCAGATCGAAAGGTTTGGTCAGATAGTCATCCGCACCGTGTTGGAAGCCTTTGAGCATATCGTCACGGCTATCGAGCGCCGTCAGCATAAGTACCGGTGTGTTGTTGCCCGCGTCGCGAAGTTTATTACACATGGTCAGGCCATCCATGCGTGGCAGCATGAGATCGAGCAAGATGATGTCGAAGGTGTTTTCCATCGCTAGTTTCAGGCCGAGTTCGCCGTTGTCTGCATAATCGAGTTCCATACCTGCACACTCAAAATAATCGAACAGCATGCCTGCAATTTCTCGATTATCTTCGACTAAAAGTACGCGTTTCATGTATTTCTCTCCAAGTGGGCAGGTGTTCGAAAATAAGACTTCGTCTTAACCGAACATTATTCACTAAGGACGTGAAAAAGATGTCAATAACATCTCTTTCACGTTGATGTTTGTAGACTGGATTCATTCATCGGATTTAGTGGAAGAGTAGCATGTCAACCTTCAACATTCACGCTGCAACCTTTTCAAAGGTGAGCCAACACACTGAGCCTAAAACAGTTTTGTCTGTTGTGGTGCCATTCTTTAACGAGCAAGAAGTCTTGACTGAATTTCATCGTCGTTTAGCCGCCGTTTTGGATGAAATGCCAGAACATTGCGAAATCGTCTATGTCGACGACGGCAGCAAAGATGACAGCCTAATGATCGCGCAAAACTTTTCTCAATCTTCTAGCGACGTTCGTTGTATTGCATTAAGCCGTAACTTTGGCAAAGAGTCCGCCATGAGTGCGGGTCTGGAACACTGCCAAGGTGAAGCGGTGATTGTGATTGATGCCGACTTGCAAGACCCACCGGAGTTGATCCCGCAAATGGTATCAAAATGGCGTGAAGGTTATGACGTGGTGAACATGCAGCGCAGTGAACGCCACGGTGAAACCTGGTTCAAACGCTTCTCGGCCGCTTGCTTTTACAAAGTGCTTAATAGCATGGCGAAATTGGATGTGCCGGAGAACGTGGGCGATTTCCGTCTACTGAGCGCAAAAGTGGTTAAACACATCAATGCGTTGCCAGAGCGTAACCGATACATGAAAGGCATCTTTTCTTGGCCGGGTTTCAAGCAAGTGACGGTTCAGTTTGAGCGTGACGCTCGTTTCTGTGGTGAAACCAAATGGAACTACCTCAAGCTGATTGGCCTTGCAATGGACGGCATTACCTCGTTTTCCATTCGTCCTTTGCGCTTAGCGACACTTGCCGGTGCGTTAGTGGCGTTCAGTGCCTTTATCTATGGCGCATTCATTGTGATGAAAACCGTTGTGTTTGGTGAGCCTGTCACTGGCTACCCATCCATGATGGTCGTCCAACTTGCGTTGGGCGGTGTGCAACTGCTGTCGATTGGCCTTTTGGGTGAATACATTGGCCGCATTTTTGTCGAGACCAAGCAACGTCCTCTTTATCTTGTTCAGTCTGTTTACGAGCAGCCTGCAAAACATCAATCCATCCAAACCATGAAGTTTAAACTGGGAGAAACCGCGTAATCATGAGTATTAATAAAACCCATTTGTGGTTGTTGTTGGCGTTTGCTCTTTTACTCCGTCTTATTTCACTTGCCGCTTACCCTTTGATGGACACCACAGAAGCCCGCTACGGCGAAATGGCGCGCTTAATGGTGGAAACCGGCAATTGGCTTACCCCACAGTTTGATTACGGCGTGCCTTTTTGGGGGAAGCCACCCCTGTTCACGTGGATGAGTGCTTACGGCATTGAGTTGTTTGGATTGAATGAATTCGCAGTGCGCGCGCCTCATTGGTTGGCGGGTGTCGCGACTATTATTTTTGTTGCAGCCATGGCGCATCGCGCTGGCTTTAATGCAGTCATCGCAGCGTTGGTATTGGCGACGTGTGGCATCTTTTCAATTGCGGCGGGTGCAGTGATGACAGACATGGCACTGACATTGGCAATGACCATGGCGATGGTCGGCTTTTACTACTGCTGGCTTGGCAAAGACAACCACAGCCGATTGTGGGGTTATCTCGGTTTCTTTGGCTTGGCTTGCGGGCTGTTAGCAAAAGGTCCGGTGGCGATCGTGATCATGGGCATCGCAGTGTTTCCTTGGCTTGTGATTCAGCATGGTTTCTTCGGTGCCTTCAAAGCCTTGTGGCAGCGTTTTCCAATTGTGTTGGGGTTGGCGCTCATGCTTGCGATTGCTCTACCTTGGTACATCATGGCTGAAATGGCGACGCCTGGATTTATTGATTACTTTATTGTTGGCGAGCACTTTAAGCGTTTTGTTGTCAGCGGTTGGGAAGGGGACCTGTATGGTTCTGCTCATGATCAACCACGTGGGATGATCTGGGTATTCTGGCTACAGTCGGCTGCGCCTTGGTCAATTGTATTGCCTATCTTGGCGTGGAAACGTCGTAAGGTACTCAAAGCCATTGAAACCGATCATCAAGGTTTGTTTAGCTTCCTGATGTGTTGGCTGATTTCTCCAATGATCTTGTTCACCATGGCTGGGAATATTTTGCCTGCTTACGTGCTACCGGGTGTGCCTGCGTTGGGTATCTTGATTGCAATGCTGGTGGATAAACACGATTTCAAATGGTTGACCGGAACGGCAGCGGTGTTGCCAGCCCTGCTTATGATTGCGATGTTGGTTTTGAATATGGGCAAAGCAGATAGCCGCAGCGACCGCATAATCTTCGCGCAAATTAATGATAATGCTCCGGTCTTCTACATTGGTAAGCGCCCGTTTTCAGGCCAGTTCTATAGTCATGGTCAGGCGAAAAAGCTTAAACATAAGAATGACTTAAACAATCTGAAGAAATTCCACCTGATTGGTAAATCGCAGCGAGTGGATAGCATGATTCATGAAAATGCGTTGAGTTGTACCAACGAGTTCACAGCAAAATCGAAACGCTCACTCTACACCTGTGTGGTTGGATAACGGAATGCGCAAATTACCAAAATTTGCTTCGCTGGAAAGGTTTGCTTCGTTAACAAGGTTTGCTCTGGTAGGTGGTGTCGGCTTTATGGTCGACACCCTTATCTTTTCTGTGTTGTTCCATTGGTTTGGTCTGGAGTTGATGCTGGCTCGTGGGATAGCATTTTTGTTTGCAGCAACCACGACTTGGCTTGGCAATCGCTGGCTGACTTTCTCTCAAGCAGAAAAAACCAACCCTTTCGCTCAATGGCAAAAATTTATGGCGAGTGCCTGTATCAGTGCTTTGCCGAACTTTATTGTGTTCAAAGGCGTAACGCTCGCGCTAGGAACGCAAGGGGTGATGGTCTATTTGGCTTTGATCTTAGGCATATTGGCAGGCATGGTGAGTAACTATTTACTCAGTGCAAAATGGGTGTTTAGTTGAGGATAGAAGGTTCGGGCTTACTCTCCTATCCTCGAGTTAAAAATTCGTTATTTGAACCAATTTTTCTTTTTGTACATCAGAGTAAACCTAAAGCTTTGGGGGATGTAAAAAGGTAAACAAGCCAAGGTTTATACCTTGGCTGCCGTTAGTTCAGATTTTGATTTTTCAATCTCAGATTCCGTTTGCCACTTGCCGTTGTAAAGGTATTCACGCTCAGGAAGTGGGGCATTTGACGCCCTTAAATCAAATACCTCTTCGGTTTGATATTCTCTACTACAAACCGGAATACTAAAGAGCCTTGATTCTGGCTTCGATTCAAACAGCTTTTTGTGGTCATCTACCTCTGTACAATCCAGCTTATATTCCGTAGCTAACTGATTTACCATCGATTCTAAGTCCGTTTCAGTTTTGAAAAATACGTAGCAATCAGATCTACTATGTGAACGGACAATAGTGTTGTGTTCCATATCGATATATTCACACTTATCCTGCTTAAAGTAGAACTGGATCACTTTGCGCTTTTTGTTGTAGTCGGCAAACAACCAATCTTCACGCTCTCCAATTCTCACTTCTGTTGGTTCATCGGGCTTGCGTTTTAACATACCAAATGAGAATAAAATAAGAGCGCCCGCTCCAGCTAACGCCATCGGGCCAACTACCGCTACCATCAAAACGCAAACTACCGCACCGATCCAGCCAACGGCTTGTGTGGCGGTATTCGCCCACTTAGGCATGTTGCGACGCTTCTTCATCACAAAGCCTTTGTCAGAAAAGATATAGTCATAGCGATAGTCGAGGCCAATCGTAAGATAAAAGATCCCGGCCATCATTACTGACAAGATAAGGCCAAAAAAGGTCACGACAAGCGTATCACTTGAGTGTGTCAAAAATACAATTACAAATAAGAAGCTCATAAATGGCAAAGCCGTTAACTTGTAATGGTAGCGAAATGGCTCTTCTACATCATACTTATGCCATGTTGTTAAATTGTCCCCTTTGAGAATCTCTTGCTCTTGTGCTTCTTGATAAACCGCCAATTCTTCTGGGGTGATATAAAACGGTGAATATGCCAAGGGTTACTCCTGAAAACCTAGTGTGCCAACTGCGGGGGTGAGTGTTTTTTTAATTATGTCTTGTTTGATATTGTCTGAAATAATGCCATAAGTTGCACTCTGTTTTATGCCGTTTTGGAACCAATACTCACGCTTAGCAGGGGCATCATCTTCCACATCGTAAGCTACTTGCATTGCAAGGTAATGATCTGCTTCTTCAATTGGCAAGGTTACTTTGTACACCAGTGATTCTTTGCTCGCTTGATCTTGAGTTTGTAGCGTGACTAAATCTGCGTTTTGATGCCACGAGCCTGACATCAAATCATCTTCTGTTGCCTTGCTGTTAGTTCTCAACGTAATACCATTCGTTGCAGCACGCCTTGGCAGTTGAATATGCACTTCCAAACCGATTAACTCACGATGTGTGTAACCTGGGTAAGCTTGTACTTTTTCAATAGGTTGATGGTATACCGTAGGCTGTTGAATAATAGATTGTAAGTCAAACAGCGCTTGCTGAACCAATGCTGAATTATGCTTCTCTCTTTCGGGTAAGCTCGAAGATTGGCTCCACTGAGTGCGAGTCGGGTGATAACCCCAAGGCAGTTTATCTAACCATTTTTGGAAATCATCTTGTTTCAGTTTATTCAACTTATAATTGATGGCTAGGTATGCAATTGTGAGAATAACCAGGCCGGCCGTTATAGGCCCGCCAAAGGATAAGTTTAATGCAAATTGTCCAGTTAACCCTCCGTATACTTGGAATATACCGACAGCTGACATTGCTGTTAATACTAGGGAATTTGCTACATGCAGATATTTTTCTTGACCATAAACTTCGTCAGCACTCTGCCAAGAACGGTAAGCCTCAATACCCGAAGCTAACGCACCTAAAGCCCCTGTGATTGCTAGCCATTTATTGAATACCTTTAGGTCATCAAGGTTTAAGTTTTTAAAGGTATCTTCGTTTCTATTCACTAACTTTTTTAAGACATTATATGAATGTGACCTTAACCTAGGTTCACCCTTCACTTTCTCCCATAACTTACCTGTACGAACACCTGTCCAAGCGTTGACTGTGTAAAATAACTTTTGCTGGATATCCAAAAATTCATCTGAGGACATTAACCCCGTGTCTTGAATACTGCTCATGGCATCACCAAGCGCGATGCAGTTAAATATTAATGCCAGAAAGCCTAGACCACCGGCATTCTCGAACAGTTTATTCAAATCATTGAGCTTATTCATCACGATCCGCGTTCTAAGCTCGATGGTTCTTTGAGGTAGATCATCAGGTAACTCAATGTACTGCGGGTACTCCAATGTAGCTACAGCGAGAGCCTTCTTAATAGTCTTTTTATTTTTTAAAGCTGTTGTGTATTTAGAGTCAGCTTTGCGGTTATTTTTCTGGAAGTCAGCAATGATTGCATCGTTTTTTTCGAGCTTAATCAGATAATCATTTACGCGTGTTTTCCATTTTTTAAAATCGCGAGCGTAACCTTCTTTTATTGTTACGGGCATGTTGTGTGCCATATGTTCTGCAATAACGGCAAATAAATAATAGCTATGACGGTTCAGAGGTTTAGCGAAAACAGGCATCAGCGAAATTGATACTTGTGAGGTCATGCTAACACCAAACTCTACAACGCCTTTTGCAAGCGCACCTATTGCAGATTTAAAAATAATATCCAGCTCTTGGAAACCTTTGGCGATATCTTTGAGAAAGGCTGTTTCCGCAGTGTTTGGATTGGAAACAAAGTCCATGATCTTAGAGTACATATTCACGCGGTTGCTGGTATCAGATATCTGGTCCATCAACTGATTATCAGGATCAGGATTTCCTGAGACGATCGACTGTTCATCAAGCGCCTCTGTAATATTCTTCTCCATCACTTTAAATAAACTACGACTAAACCCAGAGGCATAGAGAGCAAGTAAACTGGTTGGTTTCTCCCATTGGCTTTCAGCCCATTGGCGGTCTTCTTCTTGTATCACCAAAGTAAATGACTCAACCGCTTGCTTGTGTAGTTGATACAAGCTGTACTGCGTGTCTTCGCTGTATAGGTCGAAGGTTCTTTCGAGATGATGCGGCGTTAAGGACTCCATTACTGCGATAAAGTCGCGTTTGACCGAAACCACTTGGGCTAGCATGGTTTCTTTTTGTTCTGACAGCTCTTGCATCTCGCTCAGCATTTGCTTCCAGTTGAGCTGCTGACGCCAGCGTTCAGTCGCTATCCATTGTTCGTATTTACCAAAACGGCTCGCAGAAATTCGATATTTGTCCTGTATCGCTTTAGCAATGTCACTTTGGGTATGTTGGTGTGATTCAATCGCTCCAGCGGAAAATTTAGCAGGATAGCCGGACTGAACTGAGCTTTTGTTCTGCTCTGCCAAATCAAGTTGGTGAGAGGAGTCATAATAGTCAGCCATGTCGGTATAAAACGACAGCTCTTCGCCGTTACGCTTAACGCTAGCTGGCATGTCTATCTCGTCACTTGCACCAAACATACACAGTTGCATGGCGGTCTGCATCAAGTTCCACTGGTTTGAAAACTGGTCAGTGAAAAGGCGGTAAGGGCTTGCGGCACCAACAAAATGCAGTGACATATCTTGAATGTCTGCGGCGTAATCTTTTATCGCGACGAAGTAGCCTGATTCTTCTTCTGGAATCGCAGAGGTTAAATCGCTTTCGACTGCGACAGGTTTAAAGACAGAACCATCTTCATCTGCTTTGGTGGCGATGCCAGAATCCGCAAAGCGACCATCATCGACGGCAGAAGATTCAATATCAGCGACTTGGGTTAACTTATCTATTGGTGCAATGTTGTGCTGATTCTCGTTTGAGGACAGAACAATGGTTTGCATGCGATCGATATGATTACTCGGATTGTTAAGTACGCGCATGAACGTGTGCCATGTCCACCGGTGCTCAGAGAAGCAAATCGATAGTACGCTTCCGTTGACGTAAGTAAGGAAGGGCTTTGCATCTTGTGGTGTCCCACGCTGCTCTGATTTTGGGCTTTCTGATTCTCCCAACTTATAGAGCGTGAATTGCGTTCCTTTGATTTCGTATTCGTCTAAGCTTTTGTTGATTGCATCATAGACATACAGCCAACCGTCGCGCAGTTGACGCAGGGTGTAACCAACGGTATTGAGTTTGGCTGGGCCTTGCCCTTTCCATTCTTCAGGCAAACCAAAAGGTTGTGTCTCTTCTGTTTCTAGCTGATCGATGGCATAGCGGACTGGGATAAAGTGCGCAGGTGATGCTTCCGTTGCTTCTTTCTCAGTTTTTAAATTGAGAGGCTCTGGTTCAGACGGCGGTGGCGGATCGATTTTTTTTGTTTCTCCCTCCCAAAACATACTGCGCTCTGGGGGTGAGCCAGCAAGATCATCGGATTCCGTGGTTGGAACGATATTCAGCGATTTCAGTGTACCATCGCTTTCAAATGCCTGAACGGCCTCCTCATAGGTATAGCTGTTGTCATACCAGAACATAGAAGTTTTTGGGGGAAGTGGATTATTCATCGTTAGCCCATGTTTAAGAGTTTTATTCTATTACGCAAATATCGCACCAAAATAAAGCAATTAAAAATCAATGAGTTAGATTTTTATGGTTTTGCGTCAATCAAATAATTGTTTGTTTTTCCAATAAGTTGGTTGGTGTTTACCATTTTTTGTATTGATTGAATCAAAGTTTTAGTTGTGAGTGATGCCTCAATGAGCCGACAAAACAAAAGGGCTCCAGAGTTACCTCTGGAGCCCTTTCTAGTATTTAAGTGCTAAAGAGTTAGCGACGCTTTGGTTTACGTTGACCAGCTGGTTTGCTTTGTCCTTGTGGGCGACCTTGGCCTTGCGGCTTGCTACCTGCCGGGCGGTTTGCACCGTTGCCGCTAGGACGTTGGCCGTTGCTTGCAGGGCGTTGACCACCTGTAGCTTTACCCGAACCGTTACGGTTGCCAGATGGTTTACCATCTTTTGAACCGCCTTCAGAACGTTTGTTCAAATGACCACCGAAGCCTGGTTGGTTTTTGGTATGTTTGGTTGCAAAGCGGTTTGCCCCATGACGACCAGATTTACGACGTTGCGCAGGTGTTTGTGCTTCAATGTCTTCTGCAGGAACGAGACAGCCTTGTTTGTCACCAATCAAATGTTTTTTACCCATACTGATTAGGGCTTCACGGATCATTGGCCAGTTTGCTGGATCGTGATAACGCAACAGCGCTTTATGCAGGCGACGTTGACGTTCACCTTTTGCTACAGGTACATCTTCACGTTTTTTGTACTTCACGCGTTTCAGAGGGTTTGTCTCTGAGTAGTACATCGACGTTGCGTTACACATTGGCGAAGGGTAGAAGTTTTGTACTTGATCACATTCGAAGTTGTTCTTTTTCAGCCACAGAGCAAGGTTCAGCATGTCTTCGTCTTCTGTGCCTGGGTGCGCAGAGATAAAATAAGGGATTAAGTACTGCTTCTTGCCTGCTTCTGCACTGTATTTCTCGAACATCTCTTTAAAGCGATCGTACGTACCCATGCCTGGCTTCATCATCAGATCAAGAGGACCTTTCTCTGTATGTTCCGGTGCAATCTTCAAGTAACCGCCTACGTGGTGAGTCACGAGCTCTTTCACGTATTCTGGTGATTCAATCGCAAGGTCGTAACGTACGCCAGATGCAACCATCACTTTCTTCACGCCTTCAACTTTACGCGCTTCGCGGTATAAATCGATCGTGTGTTTGTGGTCTGTGTTTAGCTTGTTACAGATGCCCGGGAATACACAAGAAGGACGACGACAGTTCGCTTCCGCTTTTGGATCTTTACAGCCCAGGCGGTACATGTTTGCAGTCGGGCCACCAAGATCGGAAATTGTGCCGGTAAAGCCTGGAACTTTGTCGCGAATTTCTTCAATCTCGTTGATGATAGACTCTTTCGAACGGTTTTGAATGATTCGACCTTCATGCTCGGTAATCGAACAGAAAGAACAGCCACCAAAGCAACCACGCATGATGTTTACAGACGTCTTGATCATGTCGTACGCAGGAATTTTTGCTTTCCCGTACATAGGGTGAGGGACACGCGCGTAAGGCAGGCCAAACACAAAGTCCATCTCTTCGGTCGTCAATGGAATTGGAGCTTGGTTTACCCAAAGTTCACGATCACCATGGCTTTGAAGTAACGCTCGACCAGAGTACGGGTTCGTTTCTAGATGCAATACACGGCTTGCATGCGCATAAAGAATACGATCGTTTCTTAGCTTTTCAAACGAAGGTAAACGGACCGCAGTCGTCGCAGCATCGTGGCGTGATGGGCGAATCGTGATTGGTTGTGCAACAGGCTCATCTTTTTTAGTTTCACACTGAGTTTCTACTTCGTATGGGTTCTTTGGTACGAACGCTTCTTTACGAGGTTTTTCAATGCGAGAAGAATCAATAACCGTGTAGCCTTCTGGCGCCGCTGGCAAGTTCACGGCAGTACCACGAATATTGGTCATGGTGCTGATGCCTTCGCCGTTTGCGATGCGATGTGCTACTTCGACAAGTGCGCGCTCTGCGTTACCAAAAAGTAGGATGTCTGCTTTTGCATCAAACAGTACAGAACGGCGAACTTTATCTGACCAGTAATCGTAGTGCGCAACACGGCGTAGGCTAGCTTCGATACCACCTAAAACAATAGGTACTTCTTTGTATGCCTCACGACAACGTTGAGAGTAAACCAACGTTGCTCGGTCTGGGCGTTTACCACCTTCGTTATTCGGTGTGTACGCGTCATCGTGACGAAGCTTTTTATCCGCGGTGTAACGGTTGATCATGGAGTCCATGTTACCCGCAGTGATCCCGAAGAACAGATTTGGCTTACCAAGTTGCATGAACGCATCTTTATTTTGCCATTCTGGTTGAGCAATGATACCGACACGGAAACCTTGTGCTTCTAGCAGGCGGCCAATGATAGCCATACCAAAGCTTGGGTGATCCACATAAGCGTCACCGGTTACAATGATAATGTCACAGCTATCCCATCCTAGGGCATCCATTTCTTTGCGACTGGTCGGCAAGAAAGGTGCCGTACCAAAACACTCTGCCCAGTATTTTTTGTACTCATGAATAGGAGTGATGTTATTGGTCATATTTTGCTCTCTGTTCCAGGGAGCGCGAATTATAGCGATTTGATTATCAGGTATCTATAACAAACTCATCTATTCAAGCTTAGTTCATCGAGTTTTATTTGGTTTGTAAAAATATCAATGCTCTATCGGCGATTTTCTGTCTAATTTCACCTTGAAAGCCTCATGGTTATAGATCGGTTCATGAAAAATGTCGCAATCTTAATACAAAGAATAAGCAATGGTGTGCTTATGTGGGGTAAAGCCTATAATCAAATTAGTGCATATTAAATGCAAAAGGCTGAGCTGCTCTGGAAATAGTTCTAAGTCGATAGGCTTATCGTTGACACAATCCATCTATAAAGAGGATCGGCAGGTCCCAACTGGAATGTCGCGAATTGACTGTGAATTTTGAGCCTTGGGCTAATTACAAAAAAAGGGGCTAGGGTATGAGTGAATCTACGACAACAGTGCATCCAAAAATGCAAACGACTTCCAGTCTAACTCCTGTTATAGAGTGGTCTTACGATATTGATACTCGCGAGTTCGAATGTGATCAGCAAGGAATGGCAAAGGCATTTGGGATAAGTACGCCAATAACCAGCCTAAATAACTTGTTTGATCATATGCTGATGGGGCAACACGAAACGCTAAAACAACGAATTCTAGAAGTGGAACTCTTTGGCGGACGGGGGCGGTTTTCTTGTTGCATGATGCTAAAAAACGTTAACTTAGTGCACGTTACTATTAGTTTTGAAAGGCTCAATAAGCGCATTATCCAAGGCACTATCATTCCACAATTAACAATCACTGGTTGCGAGGAGTTAGCGAAAATTCTCGAAACGATTTTTGATTTGCCAAATGTAGGCGTTTTAGTTGCCGATGAAGATACGCGCATCTTAGGTTGTAACCGTGCCTTTGAGTTACAAATGGGCTATCAAAACCGAGATCTGGTTGGGCTTAAAACTCATATTTTCAGTACCTCTCACCATAGCCAAGCGTTTTATGATCAGCTGTGGCAGCAAATTAATGATGAAGGATGTTGGTGTGGTAACTTGCTGAGCAAAACAGCAAACGGTAGCAACCAAGCTCATCATCTTTGTATTTACCGACTTACGTTTCATTCTGGACGAATTCTCTATCTCGGATTTTCTACGGATATTTCTGCTTCGTTGTTGTGGATGAAAAATCGTTGTGAACAACAGCATGATTGGGCTGCCTTTTTACCAGCGAGGAAAGAATTTGAACTCCAATTAGCGAACTTAGCGAATGAAAGCAGAAATAAAGAACTCAACATTGTTATGACACTCAGACCCAAGTTTTCGGAGAGATACTTGCTTGAACAGCAATTAGGTTTTGCAGATTTTATTATGCGAAGTCGCTACACCAGTATTGCGGGGCAGTTATCTCGGGATGTGTTTGTCGTATGCTTGCAGACCCCTCATTGTCAATGGTTGAGCCCGGTTCGTTTGATCCAAATTGCCATGAAAGGGTTCTTTAATGAGCTTAGAAATGAAATGGGCACAAAAATGCATGCCACTATCGTTAAAGGCCAAACTGGTGTGTCAATCCTTGGCTATGATACGAACCGACCAAGACAAGCGCTAGCACATGCAGCGCAAGCGATGTTGTCCTCTATTTCCGGTGAAGGCAGCTATTTCAACTTTTACGACAGTGAACTTCACTCTGAATTAGTGAAGCGCCAACATCTCGAGGCGTTTTTGGAGGCACAAATAGAGAGTGGGCTAGTGGACGTTTACTTTCAACCGATTATCGACGTTCAAACCGGAAGAGTGGTTAAGTTCGAGGCCCTCGCACGCTTCTATGATGAAAATGATGCGTATTGTACGCAGAAGATGATCGCTATTATTGAAGATCTAGAACTCATAGCGGCACTTGATGATGTGGTCTGCCAAGCTGCGTTGAAGCACTTTCCGCGCTTACAAGAAATTTATGGCGAGGAAGTGGGCGTGACCATCAATCGCTCCCTCAATACGAAATTGGATTCTCTTCAGATCCTTCAGCGGTCGCATGATTTGATTAAAGCCAGTGGTGTAGACCCTAAGCGAGTAACTATCGAGCTAACAGAAACCGCGTATTTTGAACAAGATGAGGAGCATACTCGAGCTCTAGAGGAAGTGCGGAAAGAGGGCATTGAGATCGCGATTGATGACTTCGGTACTGGGTATTCTTCTTTTTCTTATCTAGAAAAAGGGCAGTTTGATTTACTGAAAATAGACCGAAAATTCATCAAGAACATTCATAAAGGGAGCACCAGCTATAACATTGTGAAAATGGTCACCGAGCTTGCACAGCAAATGAATGTAAAAGTGGTTGCTGAAGGCGTGGAATCTAAGCAAGAACTTCAAGTATTGGCAGAAATCGGTGTCGATTACATGCAGGGCTTTCTATTTTCTGCTGCCGTGCCTGTCGATTTGATGGATAAAGCGAACAGTTATGGGCATCTGTTCTCTGACATCGCGATTGAGTCTAAGCAAAGTGATGTGTTGCAATCTGTGAGCCATGAACAAGTCAGGTCTATGGACCCTGGAGAACCGCTCTCCTTGGCAGTGGAGTACATGAATTTGAATCCAAGCTTGCCTTTAGTTGTTCTCAATGAAAATCGTTGTGTTGGGTTAATTACGAAAGAGACGGTGAATTTACACCTAACGCCCTCGATGGGCACAGAGCGAGAAACTGAACGAGAAAGCAGAATTTGGAAACGTCCTGTTAATCAGATAATGAGCACCGAATTTGTGTTGGTTGATGAGGGTTTACCTGTCTCTGTTATTCGAGAGTTGGTTAAAACCGGCATTCGTTTCCCTTGGGTACTGTGTAATACCAAAGAAGAGTACCGTGGAGTTTTAACGCAGGAAGACGCGTTGAAGTATCTTGCCTCTCTGTGAATAAAATTGTCTTACCGTTTTAGCTCATTTGGGGGCCGACTTTCGGTGGTTTGGCGATAGTTGATTTGATATTATCGCCCCCCAAAATGACTTTTGAGCGTGCATTCAACATGATTCAACAATTGCTGGTTACTTTCCCTCCGATGCTATTTGGCGCACAAGCGCTACTGACTTTGCTTCTAATAAAGGGCGATATTTGTCCTGGTCAGCGAGGACGTCTTCATAAAATGTTGCCAGCAGTAGCTGTATTGTGGCTCGCTGTTGCGTCACTTCGCATTGAAGCATTTATGATCGTGTTTGCTATTTTCTACTTTTATTCTCAGGTTCAAACCAAGAAAACGCGTGAGAAAGGGCCACTATGGGCGATGCATTTAGCGAATGGTTTGGCCTTTGCGTATGTGAGTATTCAAGTATTTGAGCAATCAAGCTGGCCAGCATCGATAGCGATGGCGCTAATGATATTTTTCCTTGGGGCGTCATTTTCTCAATTGCTGCTTACGATAGCTCGCAGCAGATTACAGGCATTTCACCGTATTTTACCAGTTACGGGCATTGTGTCTGGAATGCTATTAGTCATCGCAACGTTGTTTGCTTCTTACCAGTTAAATGAAGCCACACTAAACGCTGCGACACAGCCGATCTTGCTGTCTTTAGCTATGCTAATTTCTTCAATTATTGTGTGGTGTTGGCATATTTTTACGCATAAGAAACCAGAAAAGGTGCAACTGAGCGTTGCCTTGCTTCTAGCACTCGCGTCGATGACGAGCCTGCAAGGTTTATTCTCTCTCGCGGCTTAACCTCTATTCTAAAGACAAAGCTAGACAGCTTATATCCAAGTGCTTTCTTGGTGCTTGGGTATAAGGTGATCACGTTTTAGATCGCACTCACTTTAAATTCGCGTGATTACTACTACGCTTGTTTATATACCTTGTCGAAGAGGAGAGTCGCGATGGATTTAAGCAATGTAGGTAATCTGGACAGCACTATTTTGCTAGGTATCGTCAACGAAAAGCTACGTTTAGAGTGCGACAGTTTTGACGAGTTAGTATCAGTGTATGAGATGGATGTAGAGTCTGTAGTCGGCAAGCTTGATATGCTCGGTTATCAGTACGATCCATTGACTAACCAATTTAAAGCATATCAACGCTAAGCCTTTCATAACCCAAATCTTTTAAGCCACCTTGATTCCGTCAAGGTGGCTTTTACATTGTAGCCTCGCGGTTGCGAAAAAAGCTTGTAAGTAACGCTTCTCTTTCTCTGAGTGACGCGTTGCTGCAAACAAGCGACGCCATAAGCCTTGGCCGAAAGGTTTACTGGTAATAAGACCTTGGCGAGAAAATTCAGAAATCGCCCAATTGGGTAGTGCCGCCACCCCCAATCCAGCAGAGACCATCTGAACTAACATGAGAGTGTTGTCGGCTTGCTTCCATTTCGCAGGTTCTATTCCTGCTGGCTGAAGAAAGTGTTTTACGACGTCTAGCCGTTGTTTTTGAACCGGATAAGAGAGCATGGTTTGATCTGCGAGATCTTGCGGCTCAATAATTTCTTTTTCCGCCAATGGGTGGTTGGTTGCGGTAATTAAACGCATTTCAAAGTCGAATAGAGGCTCGTAGTGGACTTCGGATCGAGGTTGGATATCGGAAGTAATAACAAGATCGAGTTCGCCTGCCAATAGAGCTGGGAGTGGTTCAAAGCCAAAACCAGAGGAAAAGTCCAATGTTACGCTTGGCCAAGCAAGTTGGTACTCCCTAAGTGCAGGCATTAGCCATTGGAAGCAAGAGTGACATTCAATGGCCATATGTAATCGGCCATTGACGTCCTCTTTCAAGCTCGCTAAATCATTTTCTGCTCTTGCGAGTTTCGGAAGGATATCTTCTGCAAGACGCAATAGGATTTCTCCCTCTGAAGTGAACTTCACCGGACGAGTCTTTCTCAGGAACAGTTGCCCTCCAATTCGCGCCTCCAAATCTTTGATCTGATGAGACAGTGCCGACTGAGTGAGATGCAAAGCGGTCGCTGTCGCCGTTAGAGAGCCAGTGTCTCGAAGCGAAGTGAGTGTCCGCAAATGTTTTAGCTCTATCATGAATTCCTTTCATCCTTTGTTGCTCGCTATGAACAGAATAGCAATCGTGTAAATAACTTAACGACAAAAAATGGATATGTAAACGTCTAGACGTCTATTTGTTGTTTTTATTTGCGAATCATGTCGCTTCATGATGAATTTTTTTAATAAACAAGTTGAATAAATGGACGTTGTTCTAATATCAGATGAGAGCGATAGTTTAGCCATCCAGACATCTTATTCTTTACCGAAAGATGCTCTGATCCAAACAAATTGAACAAAATTGAGAAAGGAATAGGGACATGGCGACAACGACTCACATATTAGGTTATCCACGCATCGGTGAAAAACGAGAATTAAAATTCGCTCAGGAAAAATACTGGCGCGGAGAAATTGATCAAGCAGAGCTTAAAAAGGTTGGAGCAGATCTGCGCGCTAAAAACTGGCAAACGCAAACAGATGCTGGCTTGAGTTTTGCCACCGCTGGCGACTTCGCTTGGTACGATCATGTACTGACGACCACGTTGCTATTGGGTCATGTGCCAAAGCGTCACGCTGATGGTTTCCCTAACCTGGATACGTTGTTCAAAGTGGGTCGCGGTCAATCTCAGGCGGGTTGCAGCTGTGCGGGCGCTGCGGCATCGGATATGACCAAATGGTTCAACACAAACTACCATTACATTGTCCCTGAATTCAGCAAGGACGATACGTTTGAAGTGAGCTGGCCGCAACTGTTTGAAGAAGTCAACGAAGCGCTTCAAGCTGGCCACCAAGTGAAGCCTGTTTTGCTTGGCCCAGTCAGTTACCTTTACTTGGGCAAAGAGGTCGAAGAAGGGTTTGACCGCTTAACCCTGCTACCACGCTTACTTACTGCTTACCAAGCTATTTTGGCAAAGCTAGCAAGTCAAGGTGTTGAGTGGGTTCAGATTGATGAGCCAATTTTGTCACTGGAGCTAGAAAGCAAATGGGCTGATTCGTTTAAGCTGGCCTACCAAGTGATTCGAAGCGATGTAAAAGTGCTGCTAACGACGTACTTTGACTCCGTAAGCGATACGCTAGACAAAATTGTAGAGCTACCGGTGGATGGTTTGCATATCGATTTATCTGCCGTCCCTCAGCAGCTTGACGATGTGGTTGCCAAGTTACCGGAGGGGTGGGTGCTTTCTGCTGGCGTTGTGAATGGTCGTAACGTGTGGCGTTCGGATTTAAGTGCCCAACTCGAGCGTCTACAGCCAGTCAAAGAGAAACTGGGCGACAAACTTTGGGTTGCCAGTTCATGTTCTCTTCTACATAGCCCTGTTGATTTAGCACTGGAAACAGAACTGAGCGAAGAAGTAAAAAGTTGGTTTGCCTTTGCAAAACAAAAAGTGGCAGAAGTCGCCTTGCTTGGCCGAGCGCTCGATGGTGATCAAAATGCGATTCTCGCTTGTGATACCTATAGCCAGACAATCAAAGCGCGCAAGACAGCAACACATGTGAATAAACCTCAAGTACAAGCGCGTTTAAACAACATTACCGCGTCACTTGCCGAGCGCAGCGCACCTTATGCAGAGCGTGCTGCGCATCAAGCTGAAGTATTGGGCTTGCCTTTGTTGCCAACAACGACAATCGGCTCTTTTCCTCAAACGGGTGAAATCCGGGTGCAGCGCAGCGCTTATCGTACAGGTCAATTATCTGAGTCTGAATATATCCAAGCACTTAAAGGACATATTGCTGACGCAGTAAAACGTCAAGAGGCGCTCGACCTAGATGTGCTAGTTCATGGTGAAGCAGAGCGTAACGACATGGTGGAATACTTCGCTGAGAACTTGGCGGGTTTTCAAACGACCAAATTTGGTTGGGTACAGAGTTATGGTTCTCGCTGTGTGAAACCTGCCATTGTAGTTGCTGACATTGAACGTGAAAAACCGATCACAGTTGAATGGTCGACGTACGCCCAGTCGCTAACCAGCAAACAGATGAAAGGCATGTTGACTGGACCAGTAACGATTTTATGTTGGACGTTCCCACGTGAAGACATCACACGTCAAGAAATTGCGCAGCAACTTGCTTTGGCACTACGTGATGAGGTGTCTGACCTGCAAGATGCAGGCATCAATATCATTCAAATTGATGAGCCAGCCATTCGAGAAGGTTTACCACTCAAAAAACGCGATCACAAAGCGTACTTAGAATGGGCCGTAAATGCGTTTAAGGTCTCTGCGGCAAGTGCAAAACCAGAAACTCAGATTCACACTCATATGTGTTACAGCGAGTTCAATGAAATCATTGATTCGGTTGCGGCACTCGATGCGGACGTCATTACCATTGAAACATCTCGCTCAAATATGGAGCTGCTGAAAGCATTTGAAGAGTTCAATTACCCGAACGAAATTGGCCCTGGTGTTTATGACATTCACTCACCAAACATTCCTACGGAAGAATGGATTGAAGGTTTAATCAAGAAAGCGGCAGAAAAAATTCCGGCTCAACGTTTGTGGGTAAACCCAGATTGTGGTCTGAAAACACGAAACTGGAAGGAGACAGAAGCCGCATTGGCAAATCTGGTTTCAGCGGCGAAGAAGCTCCGTGCTGAGCTGGCGTAACACATCGTTACAGCAAATAAAAACGGAGACTGTGGTCTCCGTTTTTCTATTCTTAATTGTTAACTTTCGTTTTCAGATTATTCAATAATAGCGAATCATCGTCTCGTGCCGAAAGCAACAAAAATTACTGTAGCTACTTCACCTGAGTACAAGTCTGTGCGGAAACCAACTCATCTGCCATCAACTGACCGCGAGAATTACGTACCTTAATACGATACATCAAGCCCATATCAATTTGCTTGCGAACTTCTGGGTTGCTGCAGTAGGTATAGATACTGGTATTCAGTACTTGATTTAACGGCTTTGCACCGAGTGCGCCATCGTTATAAATCATCATCATCTCTACAACATTTTTGTTGGATGAGACACGCATTATTTGCAGTGGACCGTACTCTAAAGGGAGACCCGCAGACAAAACTCCTGCTCGGTTTGATGCCATAAGCTCAAGTTGGCGCTGCTTATCATCGGTTGATGAACAGCCAGCCAGAGCACCAAATACCAAGAAAAGACACAGTAATTTTTTCATAAATTAAAACACTTTTTTGAACGGTTTCACGATTACATGATCGTAAACACCAGCCGCTACATAAGGATCGGCTTCTGCCCACGCTTTAGCATCCTCTAGAGAGGCGAATTCAGCGATGACAGTTGAGCCCGTAAATCCAGCTTCACCAGGATTGTCAGAATCTATCGCAGGCATCGGACCAGCTGTAAGAAGGCGGCCTTCGTCTTGTAGCTTTTGTAAGCGATCCAAGTGTTGTGGGCGAACGCTCATGCGTTTTTCCAACGAGTTCTCAACGTCCTGTGAAAAGATGACATACCACATAGCATAGTTCCTTAATTGGTAGGGTAAAGTGTTAATTTAACGCCTTTTTTGTGTCTCTCACAAGTGAACAACAGAAAATGTGAGATCCTTTCTAACTGTTAGCGTTGTAGGTTGACTAATTCTGAACCGGACGTGGTTTACCTTCACTGTCAATGGCTACGTAGTTGAAGGTCGCATCACAAACCATGAAGCGTTCGCCAACACCGTGAGCTTTGACGGGTTTGACCCATACTTCCAAATCGACACTCATGGATGTGCGGCCGATCTTAGTGCATTCGCCGTAGCAGCATACGACATCGCCCACACCAACAGGTTTTTTGAACGTAATGCTTGATACCGAAACGGTGACAACGCGACCACAAGAGATCTCTTTTGCCAGAATCGCGCCCGCTAAGTCGAGCTGAGACATTATCCAACCGCCAAAAATATCGCCATTGGCGTTTGTATCTGCAGGCATTGCAAGGGTACGAAGCAGCATTTGACCTTTCGGAGAGCTAATTTCTTGACTCATTGTGACATCCTAAATCTTAAAGGCGCTCAAACTAAGCGCCAACATAGTAAATACCTAGAACCAAAGGTCCTTAAAAAACCGCAGATACCGGACCAGAGAAAGTTGATTTACAGCAGCAAGAATGGTCTGAAAACGGTACGTTGTTTGAGCGGTTTACTGATACATGGAGCAAAACAGCGACCCTAAGGTCGCTGTGAAGTCGCGGATTATAGCAAAACTGAGTTTTTAATCATCAGTGGACACATCGGATGAGTTATTTTTTTGTTCTTTTGGCATGTGTTTATAAATGTAAAAGCCAGTCGCAATCATGTAGGCAAATGTCGCGATCAACATTCCAAATACTTTGAAGTTAACCCAAACATCCAACGGCAATTCGTAAGCAATATAAATGTTTAGGCCAGCGAAGAATGAGAAGAAGCCAACCCAAGCCCAGTTAATCTTTGCCCAAACAGCGTCAGGTAACGTAATTTCCTTGCCTAGCATACCTTTGATGGCTGATTTTCCCAATGCGTGGCTCACTGCTAAGCCAATCGCCAGAATCGCGTAAATGATGGTGACTTTCCACTTTATAAAATTGTCGTCGTGGAAGAAAAGGGTCATGCCGCCGAAGATAGTGACGATAACAAATGTTATTAGCTGTATCTTTTCGACTTTCTTATATAGCGCATAGGTGACGACAAGCTGAATGGCTGTTGCTACGATCAGTGCACCTGTCGCCACGTAGATGTCGTACAGCTTGTATAAAGCGAAGAAAACGATGAGTGGTATAAAGTCTAGGATCTGCTTCATGATGGCAAAATCTACCTAATTATTGAATTGAAGACAGTCTAACGGAATCTGACAAGATGTGAATACTGAGGAAGTTAAGGTAAGAATAGTAACGCTTAGTATATCGTATAGACCGCAAGATTCTTCCATGTCGAAACAGCATATGGAAGGAATAAAAATTGCCGCGATGAGGCGGCAATAAAGTTGAGAGTTTTAAACCTTAAGCAACACGTTGATATTGGGAAATAAGCGTTTTTACATCTTCTAAATAGCCTTCCCGTAGTAAGTTATCGACCGTTGCTTCTAGCTCTTCAAGAGACATCGTGAAGCAAGTGGATTTACCAGTCATCAGGCTCAGATAGTGATGATACTCTTCTTCTGTATAGTGGCCTAAGCGATCAAGTAACAGTGTTTTGATTCCATGATGAATCAGGCCGTAGTATGTATGTCGATGAAGTAACATGGCGATCTCCTTATCAAGCTCATACGCTACTCTTTTGTAGCCTGCTTGACCTTCTGGATAATTCGATTTACTCCAATAATGCACATCTAGTGCCAATTCTATATTTGCAGATTAAAAAGTGTTGGAAGGTGCAAAATTCTCGTTCTGTAACCATCTTTGGATGACGACTTGAAGTGCATTTAACGTGGTGGGCTTTTCGAGTCTGTCATCCATGAGTTTCGAAATTAGCTCCAACTCTCTAGCTCCAGACTCACCAGATAAGGCAATGATTGGAACGGAGGATGTGATTTGCTTAATCCGTTGGCTTGCGTCAAATCCATTCATTACCGGCATTTGGACATCCATAAGAACGAGATCAATCTTGTGAGAGTGGAATAGTTCTACCGCAGAGGCTCCATTATTTGCTTGTAAGCTGTTGACTCCCAGCCTTTTTAAATACATCTGTACCAAGGTGCGTTGCACCTCTTTGTCATCAACAATGAGCACTGTTGGTGCATCTTTAGATACTTGTACGTGTTGAGCTGAATGATTTTCAAAATGTGATGCAGTTGCTTTCCAGCTATCAAAGTCCGGTGCTCTTAATGTCTCTGGTTTTGGTGCGTTTGGTATGACTGGGAAATACAAGTAGAATTCTGTGAACTCGTTCAATTCAGACTGGCACTCTATTCGTCCTCCGAAGGAGCGCATAACACGTTGGCAATAGCCCAAACCTAAGCCACTGCCTCCGCTTTTTTGATACGAGAAAAAGTCATCAAATATCTTGTGTAAGATACTGCTATCTATACCTGGCCCACTATCTCGGAAGATCAGAATGTTTTCGTAAGCCCCCGTCTGGGTACGAATCTCAATTTGACTGTCGGGATAAGAATCAAAATAGTAGATAGCGTTACGAATCAAATTGAAAATGACAAAGTTAAACAGGGTCTCATTTAACTTCGCGACAAAATCGTGTGCCTGTGGCAGGTTAATTCTCTCTATTATTTGATCGTTTTCAAAACCATAACGGCTTACTGCTTGGTCGATGGCTTTATGTATGGAAGTGAGAGCTAAAGGCTCATGCTCTGGTGAACTGTCGCTAACTTCTCGTAAAATAATATCGATAAGTTGTCTACCGCGTTGTATAGCGGCTTCACCTTTATCAATTTCTCTTTTTAGCGTATCCAGTGAGGCGTTTGACTCTATATGCTGTTTTAAAGCTTCAAATTGTAATTGTACTTGAGCGAGAGGGTTACGCATTTCATGTGCAATGGAGTTAGCCAGCGCACGGCTTTGGCGTACCTTTCTATCGGCTTCAATGGTGCTCTGGATGCGAACTAATAACGTTTGCAGAGCTGAGATTTCTTCATTAGAAAACAGCTTATTATCTATTTTATGTGAAGAAATTAGTAAGTGAGTAACTGACTTTCCACGACCGAAGAGAGGCATAACGAGCGCAGTATTGCTTGAGCGCATGCGCTCGTAGAGCTTTCTCATCGACCCTTTAGAAGAGGAGGCATAATCAATTTCTTCAGACAACTCATCTAGCACGAGAACTGACTTGCTTGACGGCAGGTACTCTTCGTAAAACGTTTCTGTGTAATTGCTAGTGACTAGCTGCAGCTTGTTGTTTGGTATGTTAAGTAACGATGCCAACTGATGCATAGCATCATCTATTGAGCGTTTAAACTCTTCCTCTAACCCAAGGATTTGCTGAACGGGAGTGTGTCGTTTCCCATAAATAAAATACGAAGCGTAACGACTGACTCGCTTAAAAAGCAAGTGCCAAGTGATACCGATAAGCGCACATAAAGGTACCGCAACAAGCCATTGGTTATCTTCAGAGATAGGAATAAATATCGCCCCTAGCGGCAGAACAAAAATGGCGCAGACTAAGAGCGCGCTTACCGTTAAGTACGTGAGATATTTAGCGCTGTAGAAGCGAGAGGTAAGTAGGGCATAGCCCACAAACAACATTTCGCTGATTGAAAGTGCTGGTGGTAACCAAGTTAGGGAGAAGTCGCCAAGGAAATACGTCATTCCAAGGTGTATCACTGCCGTAGATAACATGAATACCAAAATGCCAGCGATCATATAGTTGCTTTTTGCTAGCGTGAGCTTGCTGCTGTTAGCGCGCATGGCAATCAAGTTAAGCAGCGTTAGTACCACGAAAGCTAGCAAACTAATGAAAAAATATGAGGTATGTGGGCCAAATTCAATGACGAACTGGCTTGGACCACTAATGGTGACATTTTCGACAGTAAGATTCGGCACTAAGTTGATGTACAGTGAATACGTTGCTAGTGCGACAAAGACGACTTTTTGCCAGACTTTGACCGCTGTTTTTTTAACATCTGCGGTTAACTGGCAAGAAAAATAGAATGCAAACGCAAAGGCGAAAAAAGACGCTAAGTTCGCTAACTTAGCCATAAAAATGCCACCAACAGAGCCTAATTCTGGCAATAAATCGGTATGGAAATAGGCGTTGCTGCTTATCCAAACAATGATACAGCTGGAATAAGCGATGTAAGGCGCGTGATGCGAGCCTAAGATTGATTCACTCTTCTGTTTTAGGCGATAGCAGTAATACAGTAACCAAGCGAATACTATTAGTACAGTCGCGTACAATGCCATTGCTTTTGGGTAAAAGAGACCGTGCAAATGAACATCAAGCATGCTCATTCACCTTTTTATCCATTCTTTTTGTTCGTACGCAATGTTTGTAGTCGCGAAATTGTATGTCTTGAAATGCTTCAACCATCATACCTAAATTCCAGAAACCGCGGTATGTCTTGGTACCGTCACCGTTAATGTCGCGGTATCCTGAGTGAAAGTAGGCACTTAAATCAATAGATTGATAGAAATTTAACATAAATACTTGCTCAATAATGGTAAAGCCGAGCTTATAGCCTGCTTTATAGAGCTCGCTCATCATAGTTTTTTGCGCCAGATACAAAAAATACAGCTTTTGTTGAATGTTGCCTCCCACCGTAAGACGCAGTACTTCGCAAACCGCTTTAGTGTTCTTTACATGAGATTGAAACTGAGCATCAAACCCAATAAGAGTGTGCTCATGAGTTAGAGCACGACACTCCAAAATACCCAGTTGATTGAGAACACTGTACCCATGATTAGGAAAGCAAAACTGCCATTGTTCGTTACTAAACTGTGGTGAGTAACTGAGCCAGTTATTTCGTTGATGCCAGCCTTGCACTAAAGCGGAGGAGACCATGATTGGTGAAGATGACGATTTGAGCAAGAGCGCAAAGTGCTGCCCTTTTTGCGAGAGTGATAAAAGAGGCAAGATTTCAAACCATTGTTCAGTTTGGACGAAAAGCTCAAGATTACTCAGTGTGATCGCTTCGGAAATCGGCATTAACGCTGCATGATTTGGCAGCATTACCTCAAGATCGCAATCTGCGATATCTTCAATTAACACGCTAGTATAGCTGTGGTCGTCAAACGGAAGCGGAGTAGGAATCGCAGCTTCGTTTGAAGGATATTTTTGCTTGATTGCTTCGATCTCGCATTGACACCAGAAAACCATCCAATGCGGGTAACAATCTGCGGCAAGTTGTTCAAGTAAACGAATCTCTTTGGAGAAACCTGTCGGATACTGTTGCACTAAATCTCGATAATCCATTAACTCAAATAGTGCAGAAAGACTTTTTGATGCGTGTTTAGGAAAGAGAGATTTAAGCAGTTTTATTCGATACAGAGCAACCTGTTGAAAAAGAGCATCTCGTTTTTGTTTCGTTAGGGTAAGAATAACTGAGTCAACCAGTGCCTGCTGCTTTGATTCGATCGGCAAATTTGTTTTGGTGAGATATTCCAAAGATTGCTCAAGACTCATGATATAACCTAGTTCTAACGTTTTGTTATATTTTGTAATGGTTTATATCATTTTGAAAAATTTATGCCATTGGTTTCTATTTGTATAGTTACGTAATGCAAGAAAAGACAAAAAAACCGCTCATAATGAGCGGTTTTTGGTCTATTCAAGAAAGAGTTAGGCTTCTTGCTTTTTAAGCTCAGCTTCTGCCGTTTCTTCTTCAATTAGCGCATCAACGATAACTGCACATGCAGCATCACCTGTGATGTTCAGTGCTGTACGAATCATATCGAAAATACGGTCAAGAGCGAATAGCAGCGGTAGACCTTCAATTGGAATACCAGCGGCAAGAAGCACGGCAACCACTAGGAAAGAAGGGCCAGGAACACCCGCTTGACCAACCGCACCCAATGTAGACGTTACGATAATTGCAATGTAAGCGCCCATGCCTAGATCGATATTGAACAGTTGAGCAAAGAAGATAGCAACCAAGCCATAGTAAATCGCATTACCTGACATGTTGATCGTTGCGCCTAGAGGCAGAACAAATGATGCAGTTGAATTTTTTACGCCCAGCTCTTTTTCACAGGTGTCCATTGTGACAGGCAGTGTTGCCATAGAAGACGCTGTTGAAAGCGCAACTGCTTGCGGTTTCTTCATTGAAGACAGGAATTTCTTCGCAGATGTCTTCGTGAAAACATGCACCATTGCTGGGTAAACAACGAAACCGAAGATTAGGATGGCGGCAACGTAAACAACGAACAGTTTAAACACCACCATTAGCGCACCAAAACCAAACGTACCGACGGCTTCTGCCATCAGACCAAATACACCGATAGGTGCAATGATCATTACTTTGTTGATCATCCAAACCATTGCGTCAACGATGCAGTTGACACCATTGATGATTGGTTCACGACGCTCTTTTGCTTGCTTAGAAATCGCAATACCAAAGAACATACAGAAAACGAGGATCTGTAGGATGTTTGCTTCATTTAGTGATTGGAAAACGTTGGTTGGGATCATACCAGTGATGGTTGCCCAGAAAGTCGGTAGTTCACCTTTTGAAGCGTATTCTGCTGAGAACATGCCTTCAACGCCAGAGACGTCGATACCCATGCCTGGTTGGAATACTTCACCCATAAATAGTGCAAGCGCAACGGCTAGGGCGGATGTTAAACCAAAATAACCTAGAGTGACGATGCCAACTTTACCTGCTGACTGGCTGTTCCCAAGACCAGCGGCGCCAGAAATCAAGGCTACAGCGACCAAAGGAATAACCAACATTTTGATTAAGTTGATAAAGATAGCACCTAAAGGAGCGAACACTGTCGCATCATGACCCATCATGGCACCAACGGCTGTGCCCACGATCATGGCGATTACGACTTGTACGCCAATGTTGTTTAGCAAACTCTTTTCTTTTAACACTTCCATAACCTCTGTGCTAATAAAATGTAAAATCCTAAAATTACCCACTAACCATAAATGGATTTGCGGATAATTATCTCGCCTTGCTTTTTACACTTATCGTTTACAATTGGCAATATGCAGCAAGGTATTATTGATGGATTAATCGATATTTTATTGACGAACGATAAAGTTTTGCTCAATGGCAAACGTTTGCTATTGATTTTTCTTATAAGGGTCGCGCTTGGGATTGCTCAAGTTTATTTTTCTTATTTGTTTTCTTTTTGTTAATTTTAACCGCTTTTGTATTTGCTATTGCAGTCAGAGTTTTTAGTGGCTTGGGTTGATATTTATAACAATTCATCTCTTTCAAGCTCACACTTTTATTAATTTGCCTTCTGAAATGTTAATTGCTTTACATTCTTGGCTCTAATTGCGTTGTAAACATAATGTTAAATGGTAATGACTAGTGAGACTCAAATGCTGACGATCCAGTGTTAGAGATAACTTGCTTAGTTAATGCTCCTGAGCTGATTAGACGAGAAAGACAAGTAAGAGGTGAAGAGACTATGATGAATCTTGCTGCTGCGTTACAAAGAAATGCTGCGAGTAAACCAGATAAAACGGCGTTGATATGTGGCACTGAAAAGATAAATTATGCGCAGTTTGATGCGATCGCCGGCAAGATCGCAGCGTCTTTAATCAATAAAGGCGTAAAGCCAGGTGACCGCGTTGCGATTTCATGCCCAAACATTCCTTTTTTCGCGTTTGTTTATTATGCAATACAAAAAGCTGGCGCGGTTGCAGTCCCATTAAATGTGCTTTTGAAAGCGCGAGAAATTAAGTATCACTTAGAAGATTCAAAAGCGAAGTTTTATTTCTGCTTTGAAGGGACGAAAGAACTGCCAATGGCAAAAGAGGGTGTCAAAGCCTTTGAACAAGTCGATACATGCGAAGGCATAGTCGTATTGACTCAATCTCAAGATGAAAGCTATTGGAATGGTGTAATAACTCTCAATGCGTTTATAGCCGATGTCCAACCGTTGCCGGATTATATACCGCGTAATGCGGATGATACATGTGTGATTTTGTATACATCAGGGACGACAGGCTTACCAAAAGGCGCTGAACTGACTCAGCAGAACATCATAATGAACGCTCTGGTGGCACAAAACATTATGGGCAGCCAGGCCGATGATATTCACTTAGTAACTTTGCCTTTATTTCATACATTTGGTCAAACCGTCCACTTAAATGCTAGTGTTTTGGGCGGGGCAACATTGGTGTTAGTGCCTAGGTTTGAGCCTAAACATGTTCTTGAGCTGGTGGAAAAACATAGGGTGACGATATTTGCTGGTGTGCCAACGATGTACATCGGTCTGCTTCATGTGCAGCATCAATTTGATACCTCGTCATTGCGTGTTGCAGTAAGCGGTGGTGCGCCATTACCAACCGAAATCTTTCGAACCTTTGAAGAAACATTTAATGTGCCGATCTTAGAAGGATACGGGTTGTCGGAGACAAGTCCTATTGCATGTTTTAATCATTTAGATCAGGAGCGAATACCAGGCTCGGTAGGTCAACCGGTTCAAGGCGTCGAAGTAAGAGTTATCGACATTGAAGGCAATGCACTACCGATAGGCGAAGAAGGTGAGATTGTTGTGCGTGGTCATAATGTTATGAAGGGATATCTTGACCGCCCAGAAGTTACTGAATCTGCGCTACAAAATGGTTGGTTCCATACTGGTGATGTGGGCCGCTTTGACAGTTCAGGTAATTTATTTATTGTCGATAGAATGAAAGATCTGATCATTCGAGGTGGATTTAATGTTTATCCCAGAGAAATTGAAGAAGTTTTCATGACTCATCCTGCCGTTTCAATGGTCGCGGTGATAGGGATTCCAAATGAAGAGTATGGCGAAGAGATAAAAGCCTACGTTGTACTTAAACCAAAAGAATACATTGACGCCGATTCATTACAAAAGTGGGGTAAAGAGCAATTAGCCTCGTTTAAATATCCTCGTTATGTCGAAATTCGTGAACACCTCCCGATGAGTGCGACAGGAAAGATTTTGAAACGTGAGTTGAAATCTGAATTGAATATAGCTTAGTCAATTCAATGGTTTTTGTGTCACAGCGCCACTTGCCTAAGTGCAAATGGTGTTGTGCTCTTGACCAATTAGATGCATAAGGTTTTTAGCTATCGTTAGACAATACTTACCGTTTGTTGAATGGATCTATTGCTCGAGTTCTTTAAAGTATTCTTCTAAGCGTTTCGGATTGGTAATGGTTACTGAGCCATAGTTTAGCTCTAGCATCCCAATACTTTCTAATCGTTTTAGTATCTTGTGTACGCTCTGACGAGTTAGCCCCATCATGTTAGCGATATGTTCTCTTGTTACCCTGACAACGCATGGTCGAGTATCGATCGCTTGATTAAGTTGGTATTCAGCAAGTAGCAGCAACCTTTTGGCGACTCGTTCTTCAATTCCTCTAATCGCGTCATCTTCGATAACAGAAATAGCAGACCACAAGCGGCGGCTAAGTAAGTCGAGTATAGTGGGGTAACTTTGAGGGTATTTGGCGAGTAATTGGCGAAATTTATCTCCAGGAAGCTCCATTACAGTCACGTCCGAATGCGCGGTCGCACCAAAAATACGAGGCATGCCGGGAGAAAAAACATTGTCTCCAAACCAGCCACCAGCTTCGAAAATCATCAGTGTGACTTCTTTGCCTTTTGAACTAATTGAGTTCACTCTCACTGCACCTTGAGCTATGACCATAAGAGAAGATTGAAGCGCACCTTTATTGCAAATCAGTGCTTTTTCGTCGAAGCAGCGAACCTTAGTCATTTGCGCTGCTTCACTAAGCCCTTTATCTGGCAGCCCTGATAGTACAGGACATTTGGCTAGCAGTGTTTTGACTTCTTCCATGTAGCAACCTTACTGCACATTGCTTTATTGAGTTAGTTAAGTTACCCAAGCTTAACACTCTTTGAGTGCTCTGCTTGAGATAGATTTGGAAAGTGCGGGCGTTGAACAAAAAATGACGTGGTATAAACGCGATAGTAAGAAAACGCCCACTAAACATAATGTTAAGCGGGCGTTGTTGTGTCATATCAAACTGAAATTATTTTTGAGTGGCAGCTTTCATTGCAGAAACGAATTCACCTAGCTTGTCGAGCATAATTTGTGGCTGATCAACGTTCGCTTCAATGATTTTTACCACGGCTGAACCAGAAATTGCACCAGCCGCACCAGATTCTAGTGCTTGTTTCACCTGTGCAGGCTCAGAGATGCCAAAACCAAGTAGCGCTGGTGGTGCATCAAATTGGTTCAGTCTATCGAGCATATGACCTACAGGCATGTTTGCTTTGGTTTCTGCGCCAGTAACACCTGCACGAGAGAGTAGGTAAGTGTATCCGCCACCCAACTCTGATACTTGCTTCAGTGTTTCATCACTTGCCGTTGGTGGTGCGATGAAGATTGGGTGAATACCAAACTTTTCTGCAGCAGCAACAAATTCAGCACTTTCATTAGTTGGTACGTCTGCAATCAAAACAGAATCGATGCCTGCTTTTGCACAACGCTCATAGAAGTTCTCGATACCACGAGAGTAAACAAGGTTCGCGTACATCAGAAGGCCAATAGGCAACTCTGGGTACTTAGCTCGGATCTTACCGATTTGCTCGAAGCAGATATCTGGTGTTGCACCTGAATCTAACGCGCGAATGTTAGCGCCTTGGATGGTTGGGCCATCGGCTAGCGGATCTGAAAATGGAATACCAAGTTCAAGGGCATCTGCGCCAGACTCAACCAGTGTTTCCATGATTTTGTAAGACTGCTCTGCGTTTGGATCGCAAACCGTTACGAACGGTACAAACGCGCCTTGGTTCTTTTCGTTTAGGCGCTCAAACATCTTTTCATAACGGCTCATTAGATTGCTCCTTTTTCTTCTAGGATGGCATGCACAGTGAAGATATCTTTATCACCACGACCAGATAGGTTAACAACCAACAATTGCTCTTTTTCTGGGTTCTCACGAGCCATACGCAGTGCATGAGCCAGTGCGTGAGAAGATTCTAGAGCAGGGATGATACCTTCGTGACGCGCAATCTCTTGGAATGCTTCTAGCGCCTCATCATCTGTTACGTTGTCGTATTCAGCACGGCCGATTGCGTTTAGGTGGGCGTGTTGTGGACCAACTGAAGGGAAATCAAGACCAGCAGATACTGAGTAAGACTCTTCAACTTGGCCGTTTGGATCTTGCATCAATGGCGCTTTCATACCGAAGAAGATGCCTGTTTTACCATGCTTAAGTGGTGCACCGTGCTGGTCAGTATCGATACCTTTACCTGCTGGCTCAACACCAATTAGGCGAACGCTTTCTTCTTCGATGAAGTCAGCAAACATGCCGATAGCGTTTGAACCACCGCCCACACATGCGATAACCGCATCAGGAAGACGGCCTTCACGTGCCAAAATCTGATTCTTCGTTTCTTCACCAATCATGCGTTGGAAGTCACGCACGATGGTTGGGAACGGGTGAGGACCTGCCGCTGTACCTAGTAGGTAGTGCGCGTCTTCATAAGTTGCAGACCAGTCGCGTAGCGCTTCGTTACATGCGTCTTTAAGCGTTGCTGAACCCGAGTGGACAGGAATAACTTCTGCGCCCATTAGCTTCATACGGAATACGTTCGGGCTTTGACGCTCAACGTCTTTTGCACCCATGTAAACGCGACACTTAAGGCCAAGCAGCGCACACGCTAGTGCAGTTGCTACACCGTGTTGGCCTGCGCCTGTTTCTGCGATGATTTCGTTTTTACCCATGCGTTTTGCAAGTAGCGCTTGACCTAACACTTGGTTGGTCTTGTGCGCGCCACCGTGAAGTAGGTCTTCACGTTTTAGGTACAGTTTGGTTTTCGTACCTTTGGTTAGGTTACGAGTTAGAGTCAAAGCCGTTGGACGGCCCGCATACTCTTGGAGAAGCGTCATGAATTCGCTGCGGAATTCTGGATCTTCTTGCGCGTCGATAAACGCTTGCTCTAGTTGCTCCAGTGCTGGAACTAGAATTTGCGGAACGTACTGACCGCCGTATTCGCCAAAGTAGGCATTCAGTTTTGCCATCGTTATATTCCTTCTCGTATTTTTCGCTACGAATAGCTTTAAATTTTTTAGCTGATATCCAGCTTTAGTAGTTGCGAATGGCGCTGAATGCCGCAAGCAACTTCTGTGAATCTTTTTTGCCTGGTGCGCTTTCTACACCAGAGTTTAAATCTAATCCCAAGCAACCTAGTGTCGCTGCTTGTTGAGCATTTTCTGGCGACAGTCCGCCCGCTAGCATAATTTGACTTGGGTCGCCGATCAGTGACCAGTCGAACACTTGTCCGGTTCCACCTGTTTGAGTGCCAACTTGCGCATCTAATAGGTGACGGTCAATGTTGTCCGAAAGCAGTTCTGGCTTCGCATCTGTCACACCGTAAGCTTTCCAGATTTCAACACATGCTGGTAGCTCTGCTTTTAGCTGATTAACGTAAGCTTGGTCTTCTTGACCGTGCAGTTGCACCGCTTTTAAACCCAAAGAGGTCACGACAGAAGCAACAAAATCGATATCGTGATTTTGGAACACGCCTACGTAGTTAAGTGGAGCACCGCTCATGGTTAAGCGCGCACCTTCAAGGTCGACCGCACGCTTCGACTTCTCGACAAAAATCAGGCCACCAAATACTGCGCCAGATTGATACGCTTTTGCTGCGTCATCTGGATGCGTTAAGCCACACACTTTGTTTTCGCCTAACGTCACTTTACGTACAGCAAGTTCTAGGTTGTCTTCCGCCATCAGTGAACTACCGATCAAGAAGCCGTCTGCGTATTCCGCTAAATCACGAACTTGTTGATGTGTATAAATGCCAGATTCTGAGATTACTGTTGCGTTAGGAGCCAGTTCGCGAATGGTCGGTGCCAGTTCTTTAGTACGATTCAAATCAGTACTTAGGTCGCGAAGGTTACGGTTATTAATGCCGATAACGCGTGCGCCTAGCTTAACTGCACGATGAAGCTCTTCTTCGTTGCTCACTTCGGTCAAGATACCCATGTTCAGGCTGTGTGCTGCTTCTTCTAGCGCTTTGTACTCTTCATCATTGAGGACAGACAGCATTAGCAAGACAGCATCAGCACTGTAATGACGCGCTAGGTAAACTTGGTAGGTGTCCACCATGAAGTCTTTACACAGAACCGGTTGTTTGACTTGACCACGCACTTGAGGAAGAAAGTCAAAGTTACCTTGAAAGTATTTCTCGTCTGTTAGGACTGAAATCGCATCAGCATGGTTATTGTAAACCGATGCGATGTAATCCAAGTCGAAGTGATCACGAATCAAACCTTTAGAAGGAGATGCCTTCTTACATTCGGTGATGAATGCCGTCTTTTCGCCACTCAGAGCATCGTAGAAGCTGCGGTCCGATGGCCGCAAATCAGACTGAAATGTGCTTAGCGGTTGAGACACCTTACGGTCTGCTACCCACTGATATTTGTCGCGGACAATTTTCGCCAGTACTTCTGCCATTTCCGCTTCTTTCTTAGAAACGTGTTCAGACAGGTTGTCAGCTTGCTGAGTGTTGAAGTCAGTCATCTTCTTCAATTCCTTAAGCGTGTGCGGCAAGTTGTTGTACCAATTGGTACGCCTTGCCTGAATTCATTGCCTCAATCGCTTGTTGCGTGTTGGCTTTTAAATCTTCGTGGCCGAATAAACGCATTAGCAGAGCAACGTTCACCGCCACTGCGCCCAGTTGTGCGTCTGTACCTTTACCCGTCAGGATATTGGTAATGATTGCTTTGTTTTCTTCAGGATCGCCACCTTTGATCGCTTCTAGCGGGTGAGCTTCTAGACCGAAGTCTGCTGGTGTTAGCGTGTACTCAGTGATTTTACCGTCTTTGATTTCGGCAACCGTTGTTTCACCGTGAATCGCCACTTCATCCAAACCACTACCGTGTACTACTGCTGCGCGCTTCATACCCATTTGTAGCATGGTTTCTGCGATAGGACGAACCAGTTCTTCACTGTATACGCCCATCAATTCGATGTTTGGACGAGCAGGGTTAATCAGTGGGCCAAGAATGTTAAAGATGGTACGTGTTTTCATGGTTTGACGCACTGGCATCGCATGGCGCACACCACCGTGGTATTGAGGAGCAAATAGGAAAGCAACACCGATCTCGTCTACTGCTTTGCGCGTATCTTCTGCGCTCATGGCTAGGTTGATACCAAATGAATCAAGAAGGTCAGAAGAACCCGATTTGCTTGAAACGCTGCGGTTACCGTGTTTCGCTACTTTTAGACCACATGCTGCAGCAACAAACGCCGCAGTGGTTGAAATGTTGATGGTGTTGTGACCGTCGCCACCAGTACCTACGATATCTGCGAAATCGTAATCTGGGCGAGGGAATGGGTTTGCGTTTGCCAGCAGTGCTTTCGCCGCGCCTGCAATTTCATCTGGTGTTTCGCCTTTGATTTTTAGTGCAGTCAGTGCTGACGCCATCAAAATTGGATCTAGTTCACCACGGATAATGATGTCGAATAGCTGTTGGCTCTCTTCCTGAGTAAGCGATTCTTGCTCGTACAGTTTGGTAATAATAGGGTTGATGATTGCTTCCATATTTCCTCTCCTAAATTTCTTATGTGCCAAGTGCTTTTTAAGCAGTGAGTGGGTTCGTTGAAGTTTGTTCTTCAAGTGCCCATTCAATGGCATTGGCCAACAGTGTTGCTCCGTAGGTCGTCATAATAGATTCCGGGTGGAACTGGAACCCGCAAACTTTATCTTCTTCATGTACAACAGACATTACCAAGTTATCCACTTCTGCTGTGATGGTTAGGCTCTCAGGAACCTTGGTCGCAACCAGCGAGTGGTAACGTGCAATTGCAAGTGGTGATGGTAGGTTTTGGTAAATCGCATGGTTTTGGTGCTCCATCATAGAGACCTTACCGTGAATGATTTCGCCCGCGCCAGCAACGGTGCCGCCGTATGCTTCAACAATCGCTTGGTGACCAAGACAAATACCAATCATTGGCACTTTGCCTTTCATACGTTGGATAAGCTCTGGCATTGAGCCTGCCTCTGACGGTGCGCCAGGACCTGGTGATAGCAGAACCACTGGGTTTTCAAGCTCGTTTACCGCTTGTTCGATGGTTTCTGCTGGGATGTTGTTTCGGTAAATCTTGACTGAGTAACCTAGCGAGCGGAACTGATCCACAAGGTTGTAGGTGAACGAGTCAAAGTTATCGATAAAAATGATATTAGCCATCTCTGAACCCTATTCCTTATTGTGACTTATGCGCTGCTTGGATAGCAGAGATTACCGCTTGTGCTTTGCCGCGCGTTTCGTCTGCTTCCGCTTGTGGATCAGAGTCGAACACCACGCCAGCACCAGCTTGAACTTGAGCAATGCCGTTCTCAACGTACGCTGAGCGGATCACGATACAGGTGTCGAGTGTGCCTTCACCAGTGAGGTAGCCAACAGCGCCGCCGTAGCTACCGCGTCGTGCGCCTTCTACATCGCGAATCAACTGCATGGCACGAATCTTAGGTGCGCCGGTGAGCGTACCCATGTTCATACATGCTTGGTATGCGTGCAGGGCGTCTAGGTCTTCACGCAGTTGACCAACCACACGAGACACCAAGTGCATTACGTGGCTGTAGCGGTCGACTTTTAGAAGGTCTGCTACGTGGCGAGTACCAGCTTGAGCAATACGAGCGACGTCGTTACGTGCCAAGTCAACCAACATCATGTGTTCTGCGTTTTCTTTCATGTCTGTGCGCAGTTCAAGTTCGATGCGGCTATCTAGGTCGAAATCAATCTCTCCATTCGGGCGTTTACCACGGCGACGTGTGCCTGCGATTGGGTAGATTTCAATTTGGTTGGTATCGGTTTCATACTTAAGCGCGCTTTCTGGTGATGCGCCAAACAGAGTGAACAGCTCATCTTGCATGTAGAACATGTAAGGGCTTGGGTTACTTTGTTTCAGTTCTTTATAAGCCGCCAGTGGAGAAGGACAAGGTAGAGTGAATCTACGAGACGGTACAACTTGGAATACATCGCCTTTCACTACGAACTCTTTTAAGTCGCGAACGGTTTGGCAGAAGTCTGCATCAGACACGCTAGGTTCTACCGTTACATCTGTTATTTGCTCTGCACTCGGCAACAGTTTTGGCGCTGCACACTGGGCGCTAATTTCTGCAATACGAGTCTCCAACGTTGTTTTCTCTGAACCATCAACAAACAACGTCGCTTGAAGCTGGCAAGATTCCGTTTGATGGTCGACAACAAGTAGTGTTTCCGCGACGTAGAAAACGTAATCTGGACACTGATTTGTTGCTTCGGCATTACCAAGCGGCTCAAAGTTTGCGACTAAGTCGTAGGCAAACAGACCACCAAGGAAAATTGCGTGTTTGTCTTGCTGTGAAATATCAAAACTATGCTGAACCAAACGCAGCGCATCGAAAGAAGAGGCTTCACGTAGGCGAGAGTCTTCATCTAACGTGTCGCATGGCTGGTTAAACTGCAAAGTTAGCGTTTCGCCATCGAACTTGCTCTCAACGTCACCACGGATGTTCTGGTTTAGGTGAGACAGTAGGTTTTTACCGTTATTGGTCAAGGCGTGCATGCTAACGGTATGGCCGAAGCAAACAATGCGAACCGCTGAATCTACGATCAGCAGGGATTTTAAATTTTGCTTTGAATCGATCTCAGCAGATTCCAGCAATAGGCTGTCAGTTTTGTTCTCACATAACGTGTGGAACAAGCGAGTCGGGTCTTGAGTATAAGGGACGGAAGCCGTTAGCACTTCAAGCTGTCCAAGTTTCTTAATTTCAATGGCCTTGTTCACAAGACCTCCTTGTAGCTGTTTAAATCTTCCTGCCGTACATAGTCGCATAAAGCAAACGTTCTCCCAATCTAGAGTTGGCTATATTCGATTAATGTTTAGGCAGTTGAATGTGAAATGAGCAACAAAACAAAAAAGCCCGCTTAAGTAGCGGGCTTTACAACGTTTGGTTCTATAAACTAGAAGTATACGTTTGCCCACCAAGAACTAGTCCAAGTGCGCCACCAAGCAAGATCTGATGAGTTTGCCTTATTAAGACAAACCGCAACTTTCGCTTTTTGGTTTTGGTTAAATTCTTGTAACATGGTGAACCTTAAATTACGTACTTTGTATTTGTGTACTAGTTAACTAGTGCGAGAGTAAAAAGTCAACCCCAAAACGGCATTAAAACGATAAAAATATGAGAATTGATTTACATAGTCACACCACAGCATCGGACGGTCGGTTAGAACCTAAAGATTTAGTGGAAAGGGCGCTGAGTTTTGATATCGAGGTTTTGGCGATCACTGATCACGATACGGTTGACGGTTTGGCGTTAGCTAAGCAATACGTTCAAGATAATAATTTGCCGATAAAAATCATCAATGGCATTGAGATATCGACCGTCTGGCAAAACAAAGACATTCATATTGTCGGCCTGAATATTGATCCGGAAAATGAACAATTATCTGCCCTCATAGAACAGCAGAAGCAGCATCGCATAACACGATCTGAGTTAATTGCAGAGCGACTACAAAAAGCAACTCGAGTAGGTGTGCTTGAAGAGGTAAGGCAAATCGCCGGTGATGCTCCAGTGACAAGAGCGCATTTCGCGAAATGGTTGGTAGATAATGGTTACGCAAAAACCATGCAAATGGTGTTTAAAAAATACCTAACGCGTAATAACCCAGGTTATGTACCACCGAATTGGTGTTCGATGAAGGATGCGGTTGATGCTATCCATGCGGCTGGTGGAATGGCGGTATTAGCGCATCCTGGTAGATATAAGTTGACAGCGAAGTGGATTAAGCGTCTTCTAGCAGCGTTTGTCGAAGCGGGTGGTGATGCGATGGAAGTTGCACAGCCACAGCAAGCGCAACAAGAAAGGCGCAACTTGGCTGATTATGCTATACAATACAAACTATTAGCCTCTCAAGGCAGTGATTTTCACTACCCATCACCGTGGATGGAGCTAGGAAGGAACCTATGGTTGCCTGCTGGCGTCGAACCAGTTTGGAAAGATTGGGGAATAGATCCTTCGTTGAATAATACTCAGTAATACGAAGTCGAGAACCCATAAAAATATAGAGCCGAGAGGCTCGATAATGAGGAATTACAATGAGCCAGTTTTTTTACGTTCACCCAGAAAACCCACAGGCTCGCTTGATTAATCAAGCAGTAGCAATCATTCGTAACGGCGGCGTTGTGGTTTACCCTACTGATTCAGGGTACGCACTTGGCTGTCAGTTGGAGAACAAACAGGCGCTGGAACGAATCTGTCAGATTCGTCGTCTGGATGATAAGCATAACTTTACTTTACTGTGTCGTGATTTGTCGGAGCTTTCTCTCTATGCGCGAGTGGATAACTCTGCATTCCGACTGCTGAAAAATAACACACCAGGTCCTTACACCTTCATCTTCAAAGGCACAAAAGAGGTGCCGCGTCGTTTGATGAATGCAAAACGTAAGACCATCGGTATCCGTGTTCCAGACAATCAAATTGCCTTGGACTTGTTGGAAGCATTAGGTGAGCCGATGATGTCTACGTCGTTGATTCTACCTGGCAGTGACGTAACAGAATCTGATCCAGAGGATATTCGAGATAAACTAGAACATGCGGTTGATGTGATTCTTAATGGCGGTTACCTAGGTGAACAACCTACGACTGTAATTGACTTTAGCGAAGGTGAACCTGTTGTAGTTCGTTTGGGATCTGGTGACCCTGCACCATTCGAATAGTAGACGCACACCACCGTCAAACAAAATAGGAGGCATCGCGCCTCCTATTTTAGTTGTCATATCGAATATCTCATTGAACTTAACTGATTGAGGTTAAGCGAAATCGAAAATGTCGATACCATTTTGTTCTGCATAGTTGATGTATGCAGAGCTCACACCGTTTAGTGTCACTTCAACATTGTATTCATCACTTGAGAATACTGCCCAGCCACATTCATTGTAAGATAAAGTCAGATCATCCGCTGAATCCAAGAACGTATCTCGAATGCCATCGTTATCAGTGTCTCGGCCCATATCAAAGACAAGTTTGTCATGGAAAATATTAAAATCGACAATGTCGGCTTTGACATCAATATCGTTGGAAGATACTGGCTGATCAGGTACACCAATAGCTAGGCGGTTTGTAAGCACGAAGGTGTCGTCTCCACAGCCACCGCTTAGTACTGATTCACCATCACCAACAACGAGCGTGTCGTTACCCCAGCCACCACTCAAGTAGTTGTTGCCTGAATAATCAAAAATTGTGTCGTCGCCACAGCCACCAAAGAGTTTGTCGTTTCCTAATCCTCCGGATAGGAAATCGTTTCCAAAGCCGCCAGAAACAAAGTCGTTACCTCGGCCACCAAGCAAGGTATCGTCTCCCCAGCCACCGAAGACAATATCATTACCTCCGTATCCTACAAACTTATCATCACCACAGAAACCGAAGAAAATATCGGTTGTTTCAGAGCCTTTTGTGCCTGTCATATCGTCATCTTGAGATGTCCCAAAAATCCAATTTAGGTCGAGATTTAGCATAGACATTGTTCTATTCCTTTTTGTCTGATTTATGCCAATCGCCGAGAGTGCAGAGCGAACCTAGTGAGTCAGAGTACACGATAGCATTAGTGTTATTTTTGATGTGAACTAATGACTTAAAGACAATTTTTGTCTTGTTACCCATGACCTTGTTTTGCTATGAGTGCTCATTGTCTGGGGTGATTGGTATTACTTAGCAGCAAACAGGGACGGCTTATTCTTCGTTGCTTTCTAGCAATACGAGCAGTAAACACACCCCAAGTGGTTATTGTTGTAACCCTGACAATTTTATCAGGTACCGCGTGGTTAAAGTGGTTCAGGAAGACCGATATTAGTGGGATTCTCGTTGAGCAATGCCTGCATTAAGTAGTAAAAAAGTTGCAGAATAGGACAAATATTTCAGTCATTTTTGAAGTAAATTTTGGTGTGGAGAATGGCGCCGATTTAGCTTACATTAACTAAGAAAGTTACGTATAATGTCCGACCGAAAAATCCCACTGAAATGGGTAAATAGCAAAATGCAGACCAATCCTGGTCTAGACGTCTGTGAAGACGACACATAGGTAGATAAATGAGCGAAAAGTTACAAAAAGTATTAGCACGTGCTGGTCACGGTTCTCGTCGTGAGATTGAATCGTTAATTAAATCTGGTCGCGTTAGCGTGAACGGTGTAGTCGCTAAGCTTGGTGAAAGACTTGAAGACGAGAGCAGCGTAGTTCGTATCGATGGTCACATTGTCTCTGCAAAGATTCAAGAAGAAGTGATTTGTCGTGTACTTGCGTACTACAAACCTGAGGGTGAACTGTGTACTCGTCACGATCCAGAAGGTCGTCGTACTGTTTTTGATCGTCTGCCAAAAATTCGTGGCTCTCGTTGGATTTCAGTTGGTCGTCTGGATGCGAACACTTCTGGTCTTCTACTTTTCACAACGGATGGTGAACTGGCGAACCGCTTAATGCACCCAAGCCGCCAAGTTGAACGTGAATACCTAGTACGTGTGTTCGGTGAAGTAACTGAACAGAAAGTTCGTAATCTAGTAAAAGGTGTTGAACTGGAAGACGGTTTAGCTCGCTTTGAAGATGTTGTTTACGCGGGTGGTGAAGGCATGAACCACACGTTTTACGTTGTTATCAACGAAGGTCGTAACCGCGAAGTTCGTCGACTATGGGAATCGCAAGAGTGTACCGTTAGCCGTCTGAAACGTGTTCGTTACGGCGACATCTTCTTAGACAAGAAACTGCCTCGTGGCGGTTGGATGGAGCTTGACCTGAAAGAAGTAAACTACTTGCGTGAGCTTGTAGAGCTTCGTCCAGAGAAAGAAACCATGCTTGATCTGAATAAAGACAACACGTCACGCAAACGTGAGCGTGCACGCAGCCAAAAAATTCGTCGCGCAGTTAAGCGCCATGAAGAGCGTGTTAACACGCCAAAAGGTCGCAGCAACAACCCTTCTCGTCGTAAGCCGAAGAAGACTGCTGGTGACCAAGGCGCACGCAACAAGCATCGTTAATCGATAGCAAAACATCAGAAAGGCTTGCCAATTCGGCAAGCCTTTTTCTTATCTGTTACATAACAAAAGGATCTAAAGCCGATATAGAGCAGGGTGCTTTGGATAAACAAATATCTCAGCTAAACAAAAACAACAGATAAAAAAATACCAACACTAGGCTGGTATTTTTGTTCATGATGAAGAAACGTTAATCGCGTTTCCAAAGCATATGGCAGAACTTATGTTCAGGGTCTCGGCTGATTAGCATACGAGCAAATACGTCATCAAGAACGTCATTTTCCTCATTTACTAGGCCGATACGAACCTCTGCATATACTTCTTTGTCGATCTCGAAGCCAACATGTTCAACCCAGTCATCACCGGTTTCAACAAGTTCTGCGGCACCACGATCTTCAAATTGCGCAGTAAACAGAATCACGTCAGCAGGCTCTAGGTTATCTGGAGCCATCTCAAGGAAAATGTCGTACGCTGCGTCGATGACGTCGTCGTAAGAAATCAAATCAGACATGCTTATGCTCGGCTCATGTATTTACGTTCAGCTGTGTTAATGATAACTCGGTCACCAGTTGCAATGTACTCAGGAACCTGGATGACAAGACCTGAAGCGAAGCGTGCTGGTTTAGTACGAGCAGATGCAGAAGCACCTTTGATTGAAGGGTCAGTTTCTTCAATCACTAGCTCAACAGAAGATGGTAGTTCAATACCCACTGCAGCACCGTTAACAAGGATAATGTGGATACCTTGTGTATCTTCGTTGATGAACAGCATGTCGTCTTCAACTTCATTGTGCTTGAATGTGTATTGTGAGTAGTCTTCGTTATCCATGAAGATGTGCTCATCGCCGTCAGCGTATGAGTACACAACTGCACGTTTGTTCATTTCTACCGTTTCAACAACGTCATCAGACTTGTAACGCTCATCTACACGTGCGCCCGTGTTTAGATCTGTACAACGCATTTTGTAGATTTTAGCGCCGCCACGACCGCCAGGAGTCGTTACTTCGATGTCTTTAACTAGAAGAGTTTTACCATTAGACTCGATTGCGAAGCCTTTTTTGATTTCACTTGCCTTTGGCATTGTATATTCCTATTCATACTTATTAAGCAAAACTCGGTGATTATAGCGCTAAGTTAGCCGCCTAGCATTAAAATTCATTGCAGAAATTTGTTGTTACTCCCATGACTAAACACCTGAATGGACTTGATTCAGTGAGTCGGCTAAGAGAACATATAGTCCAACTTCTTGAACCATCTGAGAACACGTTTTAAGTCATGTCTCTGCCTGTTATCGATCCTAAACAACCATTTCAACCAGAGTTTGCGCCTTTAATTAGGGAAGTCACCGCTTGTCTCAAAGGTGGACTGGGGCAAAACTTACACAGCGTTTATGTATACGGTAGTGTTGCTCGTAAAACAGCGATCGCAGGAAGGTCGAACTTAGACCTGGTTGTCGTTACTCAATCATCCTTTGAGCACAATCGCGCGACTTTGCTCAACACAATTAAGTGGCGTGCGCAGCAGAGTTACCCTCACGTTAATGGTGTATCGGTCCGTACAGCCTTAGTGAGCGAAGTAGCTAATTTAGACAGTATTTTCACTTGGGGCTTTATGCTTAAGCATTGCTGTGTCTGTGTTTATGGTGATGATCTAGCAGACTGTTTTGGTGATTACGTCCCAAGTTGGGAAATTGCTAAGCACTGGAATATGGATGTGGAAGATTGGATTACGGCTTATCGCAAAAAAATCGTACAAGCGAAGACGATAGAAGAGCAGGTGGCCGCCCAGCGCGTGATTGCTAAAAAGTTACTAAGAGCGTCATACTCTTTGGTGATGTATCGAGATAAACGTTGGTTTGATGACCCCGTAGAGTGTGGCAAGGTATTCTTAACTTATCATCCTGAAAAGCAGCTTGAGATCGAGCGGCTAGAAATTTTACTTTCTGGCCGGGGGATTCCCAAGCGTTCTGTTATCGGGCTAATTGATGCGTTTGGTGATTGGTTAGTCAAACAGTACCAGAAAACAGAGTTTCGTATCGGCTAAAACAACCCCATTTGTGGCGCTGAAAGCCTGTCAAAGTCCGTCCCAATGAAAGGGAGAATCGCATCTGCAACGGGTTTGAGTTGTTTATCAATGTAATGTTGATAATCAATCGGGCTATTGAGGTACTCATAAGGTTCAGGGCCGTTCACGGTAATAATGTATTCAATTCGTCCTTTGTTTTGATACTGTAATGGGCGGCCAAGCTTGGCATTTATCTCATCCGCTAAACGAGCTGCACGCACTTGTGGCGGGACGTTCTTCTGATACTCATGCAGTTTTCTGCGCAGTCGCTTTTGATACACTAACTGTTCATCAAATTCACCGTTGTTAGTTTTCTCAACCATCTCTCGGACATAGTCGCTTGGATCTTCACCATGGAAAATCATGCTATAGAGTGTATTTTGAAATTTCTGTGCTAACGAGGTCCAGTCAGTACGGGCACTTTCTAACCCTTTAAATACAATCCGTTCTTGCTCTCCTTCACCGATTAAACCCGCATAGCGCTTTTTCGAGCCAGTTTCTGCGCCACGAATCGTTGGCATAAGGAATCTGCGATAATGGGTTTCATACTCGATTTCCAACATAGATGTTAGGTTGTACTCAGAACGCAGGTGTTCTTGCCACCAAGAGTTGATGTAATCAACTAATTGATTTCCAACAGCGTCAGCTTCTACTTGACTGTATGGTCGATTCAACGACACGAATGTGGAATCCGTATCGCCGTAAATCACTTGATATCCTTGCTCCTCAATCAGCACCTTAGTTTGCTTCATGATTTCATGTCCGCGCATGGTAATACTAGAAGCTAACCGAGTATCAAAGAAACGACATCCCGATGAGCCCAGTACGCCATAAAAGGAGTTCATGATGATTTTGATTGCCTGAGAAAAAGCTTTTTCATTGTTCTTCTTTGCAACATCACGTGCTGCCCAAAGCTTTTCAATCATTTCTGGTAAAAAGTGTTTCGTACGATGGAACTGCCCACCGCGAAAGCCAGGTACAGCCTGATTTTCTTCTTTTCCAATATCGAGCAATAACCCCTCAACTAACCCCATAGGATCAATCAAGAACGAGCGAATAATCGATGGATATAGACTCTTAAAATCCAATACTAAAACAGAATCATATAGGTTAGGGATGGAGTCCATCACGTAACCGCCGGGGCTCGCAATCCAATTTTCAGGGTGTAGGTTTGGGGCAACGTAGCCTGCTCGGTGTATCTGAGGCATGTATAGGTTTGTGAATGCTGCAACCGAACCGCCGACACGATCCAGTTCGACACCAGTGAGACGAGAGCGCTCTATTGCAAAGTCGAGCAGGTGAGTGTGATTGAAAATCTTATTCACTAACATGCAGTCTTGTAAATTATATTTAGCCAGCGATGGTTTGTCGGAGCGGTACATACGATTGATCTCATCCATGCGGTCATGAACGTTATGGATTTCTTTCCCTTCCCCTAAGAGTTCTTGAGATACAGACTCTAATGACCAAGACCGAAAGTGATAAGTCGCCGTTTTTAACGTATCGATACCGTCCATTACAACTCGCCCTGGAATGGAAATAAACCCTTGTTGGCTTTGAGATGAACTTCTGAAAAAGCTGGCTTGGTCTGCTCTACCAAGCATTAGCTTCATGTTGTGCCATTCTGCTCGTTTGTGTAGCAGACGAAAGTCAAAATCAATGACGTTCCAACCGACAATGACATCGGGGTCGAATTGTTTAAACCAAACGATGAGTGCTTCTAGAAGCGCTTTTTCATCCTTAACCCATTGTATCGGTGTCTCCGAAGGTTCTGGTTCTCCGATCATGATAACGCGGGAATCCATGACGCTGTCTAATCCGATTGAGTAAAGAATGCCTTTCTCAGAGCATTCTAGGTCTAACGAGACAACGTTTAACTTCGGCTCATATTGCCCCGTACGGCATTTTGCGTTCTGGACGCGTTGGTAGCCATTGGTACGAGTCACATTGCCTGTAAACTCAATACTGCCTTTAATAAAACGCTCCATGAGGTAGCGATCGGCGAGGCGAATATCACTTTCGTACGTGGTGATATCTTTTTGAGCTAATGTGTCTTTGAGTGCGAGAGCGTCTCTGGTTACATTGGTATAGCAGGCAGAAAGAGGCGTATGTTCAAACGTTTTGAGATCCAAAAGGCGGATGTCGACGGGTATGTTTTTTTCTCGCGCGAGTGTTTTTGCTTGCTCTGAGTGTTTCTGAGCGATGAAAAATACTGGCTTCTCACCATTAATAAGTAACTGAGTAGGACCTGCTTCTGTCGAAAGCCACAGCTCGATTTGAGTTTGACCTTTGATGTCTCGTGCCTGTCGAGTTAGCAGGAAGCCTTGTTGAATATTCAAATGTGAGAAACCTTAGAAAACTTGAAGAACGTTAGTTTAACACTAAGAACTGTAAAAATAACCAGTAAAGAAAGCGTCTCAAATTTTTGCTGGAATTAGTGATTACAAGTTAGTCTTTGGTGCAAGAGGGACAGTGTCATTTTAAGTTATAGCGTGTTTCTCTGGGCAATATGAAACCTAGTTACTTGATTTATTGTACTTAATGTTGTTAATTGTCTTTTCTTAGATTTCGGTTCTGCTCATCACGCTCTAAAATAATAGAGTGGTTTATGAATAAGTTCTTGCTAAAGTTTGCGTTTCAGCACATATTCATAGAAAGCAATTTTTTGTCGATTACGTTAGTATATAGGCAGTCATACTGATATCCACATTTAACAAATAATGGTTATGTGGGTGCAGAACCAATACAAAGTGTGGAGATACAAGTTTGATAAATGTTTTCCTTGTAGATGATCACGAGCTGGTTCGCACAGGGATACGACGTATTATTGAAGACGTCCGTGGAATGAACGTAGCAGGAGAAGCTGACAGCGGTGAAGATGCAGTAAAATGGTGTCGCAGTAATCATGCTGACGTCGTTTTAATGGACATGAACATGCCAGGAATTGGCGGCTTGGAAGCCACTAAAAAAATTCTTCGCGTGAATCCTGATGTGAAAATCATCGTACTTACCGTTCATACAGAAAACCCGTTTCCAACCAAGGTGATGCAGGCAGGTGCGTCTGGTTATTTAACCAAAGGTGCTGGCCCTGACGAAATGGTGAATGCGATTCGTGTAGTTAATAGTGGGCAGCGTTACATCTCGCCAGAGATTGCGCAGCAGATGGCATTGAGTCAATTTTCTCCAGCCTCTGAGAACCCTTTTAAAGACTTATCCGAACGTGAATTGCAGATCATGCTTATGATCACCAAAGGCCAAAAGGTAACGGATATTTCTGAGCAACTTAATTTAAGTCCAAAGACAGTCAACAGCTATCGCTACCGACTCTTTAGTAAATTGGACATTAATGGTGACGTTGAGTTAACTCACTTAGCGATTCGCCACGGAATGCTGGACACCGAGACCCTTTAGCGTGAATCCTCCTTTCGATTCGGCTTCCTTTCTCAAGACAGTAACTCATCAGCCCGGCGTTTACAGAATGTACAACGCCGAAGCTGTTGTAATCTACGTAGGTAAAGCCAAAGACCTTAAAAAGCGCCTTTCAAGCTACTTTCGAAAAAAAGTAGACAGTGAGAAAACTCGCGCGCTTGTCAGTAATATCGCCAAAATAGACGTCACGGTGACTCACACTGAGACAGAAGCGCTGATCCTAGAGCATAACTACATCAAGCAGTATTTGCCGAAATACAATGTGTTGCTGCGAGATGATAAGTCTTACCCTTATATCTTTATTAGCGGTCATAAGCACCCACGGCTTTCTATCCACCGTGGTGCCAAGAAGCGCAAAGGTGAATATTTTGGCCCCTACCCAGATTCTGGTGCAGTAAGAGAAACATTGCATTTGCTGCAAAAGATATTTCCTGTGCGCCAGTGTGAAGACACTGTCTATTCCAACCGAACGCGCCCATGTTTGATGTACCAAATTGGTCGTTGTGCAGGACCATGCGTTAATACCATCATTTCTGATGAAGAATATGCAGAGTTGGTTGGCTTTGTGCGCATGTTTTTGCAAGGCAAAGATCAGCAAGTACTCAAACAGTTGATTGAGAAAATGGAAGTTGCCAGTCAGCAATTGCGCTTTGAAGATGCCGCTAAATTTCGCGATCAAATCCAAGCGATTAGGCGTGTTCAAGAGCAGCAGTACGTCTCAGAAGACAGCATGGATGATATGGATGTACTCGGGTTTGCTCAGGAGAATGGTATCGCGTGTATCCATATCCTGATGATACGCCAAGGCAAAGTGCTTGGTAGCCGTAGCCATTTTCCGAAAATCCCACAAAATACAAGCCAGCAGGAAGTGTTCGATAGTTTTCTGACTCAATACTATTTGAGCCATAACGAAGCACGTACAATTCCTTCTCGTATTATTTTGAATCAAGAGTTGGCAGAAGATATTGCGCCAATACAGAAAGCGTTAAGTGAAGTGGCAGGCCGTAAGGTTCATTTTCATACGTCGCCAACTGGCTCTCGAGCAAGGTATCTCAAGCTTTCGAACACGAATGCACTAACGGCGATTACCACCAAAATCAATCACAAAATGACGATTAATCAACGTTTTCATGCGCTTCGCGAAACATTGAATTTGGAGTCTATAGCTCGAATGGAATGTTTTGATATCTCTCATACGATGGGGGAAAGCACGATTGCGTCATGTGTTGTGTTCAACAACGAAGGCCCCGTAAAGCAAGAGTATCGTCGCTACAACATTACTGGGATTACCGGTGGTGATGATTACGCAGCAATGGGACAAGCGTTGGAGCGCCGTTATTCGAAGCAATTGGACGTAGAGAAAATTCCCGACATCATCTTTATCGATGGCGGTAAAGGTCAGTTAAATCGTGCGCATGACATCATTTCGCAGTACTGGGGGGATTGGCCAAAGCGTCCTATCATGATTGGTATTGCAAAAGGCGTTACTCGCAAACCAGGTTTAGAAACGCTGATTACAGTCGATGGGGACGAGTTTCATTTACCAAGCGATGCTCCTGCGCTGCATCTTATTCAACATATTCGTGATGAAAGCCATAACCATGCTATAGCGGGGCACCGTGCTAAGCGAGGTAAAACCAGACGTACGAGTGCACTCGAAGGGATTGAGGGAATCGGCCCTAAACGACGTCAGGCGTTACTCAAGTACATGGGTGGGTTACAAGAACTTAAACGTGCAAGTGTCGAAGAAATCGCCAAAGTACCGGGAATAAGTCACTCTTTAGCAGAAATTATTTTCCAAGCATTGAAACAATAAGGAAAATCGCGCAACATTAAGCCGCAATGTGTAAGAGAATAATAAAATGCGTTTGAATATCCCGAACATTCTGTCTCTTCTTAGACTGTTCCTAATCCCTGTTTTTGTGGTTGTCTTTTATCTACCTTATTCATGGGCACCGTTTGCAGCAGCAATGGTGTTTTGGGTAGCGGGTTTTACTGACTGGCTTGACGGCATGTTGGCCCGTAAACTTGGCCAAACTTCTCGTTTTGGCGCGTTTATTGATCCTGTCGCTGATAAAGTGCTAGTGGCAACGGCATTGATTCTAATCACGGAACATTATCATTCAATTTGGGTGACCATTCCTGCGGTAACGATGATTGCGCGAGAAATCATTATCTCAGCATTGCGAGAATGGATGGCTGAAATCGGTAAGCGAGCAAGTGTTGCGGTATCTTGGGTTGGCAAAGTAAAAACTGTTTCGCAAATGTTCGCCTTATGGGTGTTGATATGGCGTTACGATGAATGGATGGTTTGGCTAGGCTTTGCGGCCTTGTATGTGGCAACTTTCTTGACATATTGGTCAATGATTCAATATTTGGCTGCTGCGAAAGACGATCTGTTGAATGAAGAGCACCATTAAATTCTGATGTTAGAAAGCAGGCTTAATAGCCTGCTTTTTTGTATCTAAGGCAATCTACAGCATTTTTTGGCTTCTCTCGCTTTTCAATGCTTGCTAACGGCCATGTTTGCAATTTGTATCTGGGGCTTTTGCTTCGATAGAGTTATATTTGTGATCTAAGTCTTGTTTTTGTCCTTGGAGAGTCTTAGAGAGGCGAGTCTTCTGATTATTAATACTTCAATGCACGCAACGCACGGCCAGCAGTGTAAGGCGTAGCCAAAGTTTTATGATAAACAAGTGTATTTAAGCGATTTTTAGTATTAAAACTAAGCAATCCATCGTCTTTCGCACAAATTCTAGTCAAACGATTTAAAAAAATAAAAATAGTGTTGACTCGATCGCTCGAATCCGTAGAATGCATCCCGTACCCAAGAGAGCACGGCTCGAAAGGGTGGTGAAAAAGCTTAGCTTTATTCACAAATGAGGCGCCTTGGCAGAGTGGCTATGCAGCGGATTGCAAATCCGTGGACCTCGGTTCGACTCCGGGAGGCGCCTCCATTATTCTTTTGAGAGCGAATGGCTTTCGAGAAAAATGCGACACTAGCTCAGTTGGTAGAGCGCAACCTTGCCAAGGTTGAGGTCACGAGTTCGAACCTCGTGTGTCGCTCCAAATTTTATTGATATGGCATTGGCGATATCAGATGGTGTTTTACTTTTCTGTAAAGGCATCACAAAGAATATTTGTGTGCCCTGGTGGTGGAATTGGTAGACACAAGGGATTTAAAATCCCTCGACGTTCGCGTTGTGCCGGTTCAAGTCCGGCCCGGGGCACCATCTCATATTAAATGCGACACTAGCTCAGTTGGTAGAGCGCAACCTTGCCAAGGTTGAGGTCACGAGTTCGAACCTCGTGTGTCGCTCCAGATTTAAGGCCTAACATGAAAATGTTAGGCCTTTTTCGTATTTTTTTGAAAATCTCAAACTTCTTTTCTGTCACAGACTTCGTTAAGTAGCGAACCCTTTGTCTCATTGACTCAAGTGATTGTTAATTCTGCCATTGCAAAACATCTTAGCTATTCCTACTAGTCTATGTTTAAACCATCACTTGTGGTGAATAACCACTCTTACTCCAGGCAAAGCTGTGACGAGAATGCTATCTTTTTAAATGTTCCGGATATAGAAAGGAATGTTTTACGATTAAGCAGCACAACCTTAAACCTCTGTTTAGATGAGGTGATGATATCTCAAGAATATTTGTTTAAATAACAGCTATTTGAGAGAAGCAGAAAAGCATAGCTCATGAATATGAACATGTGAGTTGCAATGGGGTATGTTTTGTTGTGATTTACATCACTGTTACTAATATGAAAAATCGTTGCCAGAAGATTTTATTTTGTGATAAATTCGCGCGCAATCTCGGAGCGTAATTAACAACGTTTGATCTCTGGGGGATACGCGTAGTGACCATTCAAGCTGATTGTGACACTGCGTAGGGTAGGTATCGGCAAAGCCTTTTGTCGATAGACGGGATACTAATGCTGTAAACGCGGCATATTAATGGGAAACCCAACATTGAAACCTTTGAATAAACACACACTAATCAGCTTCATACTGCCGAAATGTCCTGTTTTACAAAACGGGTGCATTACAGAACCTTGATTAATCCCTTTTACATGTAAAGTCGCGAGTATCGTGGCGGATGATCTGTATTTGTCATTTATGCACTGACAAATGCGGAGGGGTATTCACACCTCCTGTAATTTCATTCTAATGATTATTAATACAGGATACAGAATTATTATAATTCAAGGGATTATGTAGTATGAGCACTGCCTTTGAAGTCGATAGCAATATCGCAAACATTTTTTCGTCTCAGGTTCCTATCGTTGAGGGAACGTATGACTTAACGCCAGATCAAGTATTGATTGATCAGGCTGAGCATGAATCTGAAGTACGTTCTTATCCACGTCGTTTGCCGATCGCAATTAAACAAGCCTTTGGGTGCTTGGTTGAAGATACGCGTGGACAGATCTTTCTAGACTGCCTTGCGGGGGCAGGCACTCTAGCTTTGGGGTATAACCATCCTGAAATAAACCAAGCGCTGAAAGAACAATTAGATTCAGGACTGCCATATCAGACGCTAGATATTGCAACATCAGCAAAAACGACGTTTATTCAATCCGTTAAGTCTTTTCTTCCTCAAGAGTTAAGCGAGAACAGCGTTATCCAATTTTGTGGCCCGTCTGGAGCTGATGCGGTTGAAGCTGCTATCAAGCTCGCGAAACAGACTACCGGTCGCAACACTATGTTTGCCTTCCGTGGCGCATACCATGGTATGACTAATGGTACGATGGGGATGATGGGTAACTTAGGCACGAAAGCTCGTCGAACTGGTTTGATGTCGGATGTGCACTTTATGCCTTTCCCATACAACCTGCGTTGTCCTTTTGGGCTTGGCGGTGATGAAGGTGCGAAAGCAAGTATTCGCTATATCGATCGTCTTTTAAACGATGATGAGTCAGGCATTATGAAGCCTGCCGCGATTATCGTGGAGCCAGTGCAAGGTGAGGGTGGTGTTGTTCCTGCGCCAGCATTCTGGCTACGAGAGTTACGTCGTATTTGTGATGAACACGGTATCTTACTGATCTTCGATGAGATCCAGTGTGGTGTTGGTAAAACTGGCTACAATTTCGCGTTCGAAGAGTCGGGCATTGTTCCAGATATTCTGTGTTTATCAAAAGCAATTGGTGGTGGCTTACCAATGTCGCTATTGGTTATCAACAAGCAACATGATACATGGAAGCCGGGCGAGCACACAGGTACATTTCGTGGTAACCAGCTAGCTATGGTCTCTGGTGCGAAAGCATTAGAAATTATCCAGCGTGATAATCTTGTTGAGCATGCCAATATTGCGGGTCAGTACTTGCGCTACGGCCTTGAAAGTATTCAAAAGCGTGTGAACTGTATCGCAGAGGTTCGTGGCAAAGGTTTGATGCTAGGCGTGGAGATTAAAAATCCAGACGGTGAGCTCAATAAATTTGGTGAACCTCAAGCGGATAGTGAACTCACACTTTCTATTCAACGTGCAGCACTTGAGCGTGGCTTGATCGTTGAGAAAGGTGGACGCGAAGGCGCAGTAATTCGTTTCCTTCCTCCTCTTATCATCTCGTTTGAACAAATCGACTTTGCTTTACGTGTATTTGAAGACGCGATTTTAGCCGCAGGCGGTAGTCACATCGAAACTCAGCCACAAGATGAATGGAAGAAGCATTTCATCCACACTGGAGAGATGGGCAGCAATGAATTTGCTTCGGTGATGAATCACACTACTACGGTAATGAAGTCAGTGTTTGAACAAGTGACTGCACCGTATTCAGGTATGGATCCAAAAGCATTGGAAGCAGCGATTCACGACGTTGATCTTGATAATGGAAATGCGCCTCTTAAAACCGTTATCGACGATGCTGCTGAGCTGGTCGCGAAAAACGCAATTTTTACTCAACATCCAGATTGTATTGCTCACCTACATACTCCACCGTTGATGCCAGCGATTGCGGCAGAGGCAATGATTGCGGCTTTGAACCAGTCGATGGACTCATGGGATCAAGCTTCATCAGCGACTTATGTTGAACAGAAAGTTGTGAACTGGCTATGCGATAAATATGAGTTAGGTGAAAAAGCGGACGGTATCTTCACGAGCGGCGGTACGCAAAGTAACCAAATGGGTTTGATGCTTGCGCGAGATTGGATTGCTGACAAACTCAGTGCACACTCAATTCAAAAGCTTGGCCTTCCTGAATACGCAGACAAGCTACGTATTGTATGTTCGAAAAAATCCCACTTCACGGTTCAAAAATCAGCCTCTTGGATGGGATTGGGTGAAAAAGCGGTCATGACCGTCGATGCTAATGCCGATGGAACGATGGATGTCACTAAATTAGACGAAGTTCTCAATCAGGCCAAAGCAGAAGGTTTGATCCCATTTGCCATTGTTGGTACAGCGGGTACAACGGACCACGGTGCTATTGATGACTTAGACTTTATCGCCGATATCGCAGCGAAACATGACATGTGGATGCACGTTGACGGTGCATACGGTGGAGCTCTGATTCTAAGTAGCCAAAAAACACGTCTGAAAGGTTGTGAGCGTGCACATTCCATCAGCGTAGACTTCCATAAGCTGTTTTACCAAACCATCAGTTGTGGTGCGCTATTGGTAAATGACAAGTCTAACTTTAAATTCCTGCTTCACCATGCAGACTACTTGAACCGCGAACACGACGAACTACCGAACTTGGTGGATAAGTCTATTGCGACAACTAAGCGTTTTGATGCGCTCAAAGTGTTTATGACGATGCAAAGCGTAGGGCCAAAAGCCCTAGGCGATATGTATGATCATTTGCTTGAACAGACGCTTGAAGTGGCGGACATGATTCGAGATAACAAACACTTTGAGTTGTTGGCTGAACCATCACTATCTACGGTTCTGTTCCGCGCGACACATGAATCAGCGGATCTTGATGAACTGAACAAAACGTTGCGCTTAGAAGCGTTAACACGCGGTATCGCGGTATTGGGTGAAACCATTGTCGACGATAAAACTGCATTGAAATTTACGATTTTGAACCCGTGTCTGACGACGGCGGACTTTGAATCTTTGCTCTCAAAAATCAATACGCTAGCGGCAGAGCTAGTTTAACAAAGGTAACGGAAAACTATGGCAATTCTACAGATTGGTGCAGGCGGCGTTGGCTGGGTAGTTGCACATAAAGCAGCACAAAACAACGACGTTCTGGGTGATATCACAATCGCATCACGTACCGTAGGTAAGTGTGAGAAAATCATCGAATCGATTCAGAAGAAAAACAATCTGAAAGATTCAACTAAGAAATTAGAAGCGCGAGCGGTAAACGCGGACGACGTAGATTCTTTAGTTGCTTTAATTAAAGAAGTACAACCTGACTTAGTGATCAACGCAGGTCCTCCTTGGGTGAACATGTCTATTATGGAAGCATGTTACCAAGCTAAAGTGTCATACCTTGATACATCTGTTGCGGTTGATTTGTGCTCTGAAGGCCAACAAGTACCTCAAGCTTACGATTGGCAGTGGGGTTACCGTGAGAAGTTTGAAGAAGCGGGCATTACAGGTATTCTTGGTGCTGGTTTCGATCCGGGCGTAGTATCGGTGTTTGCCGCATACGCAGTGAAGCATCTGTTCGATGAAATCGATACTATCGACGTAATGGATGTAAACGCAGGCGACCACGGTAAGAAGTTCGCAACTAACTTTGATCCAGAAACGAACATGCTTGAGATTCAAGGCGATTCGTTCTACTGGGAAAGCGGCGAGTGGAAACAAGTACCTTGTCACTCACGTATGCTTGAGTTTGAATTCCCGAATTGTGGTTCTCACAAAGTGTACTCAATGGCGCACGACGAAGTTCGATCTATGCAAGAGTTCATCCCGGCGAAACGCATCGAATTCTGGATGGGCTTTGGTGACCGTTACCTAAACTACTTCAATGTGATGCGCGACATCGGTCTACTCAGCCCAGATCCACTAACGCTTCATGACGGTACGGTTGTTCAACCTTTGCACGTGCTAAAAGCACTACTACCAGATCCAACATCACTCGCGCCAGGCTACACTGGCCTAACGTGTATCGGTACTTGGGTTCAAGGTAAGAAAGATGGTAAAGAGCGCAGTGTATTTATTTACAACAACGCTGATCACGAAGTCGCATACGAAGATGTTGAACACCAAGCTATCTCATACACCACTGGCGTACCAGCGATCACTGCGGCTTTGCAGTTCTTCCGTGGCAAATGGGCAGACAAAGGCGTGTTCAACATGGAGCAGCTAGATCCAGACCCATTCCTAGAAACCATGCCATCTATTGGTCTAGATTGGCATGTTCAAGAACTGGAGCCAGGACAACCTGTTATCCATAAATTGAAGTAAGAATTTAGCGACTCTTATTTGTACGTTTAAGCCGATGCACTTGCGTCGGCTTTGTTCGATTTTATAGTGTCTTTGCTAAGGCGAAGAGACGTAAGGTATCAAAATGCAACAAAACGAACTAAAAACGCCATACTTCATGATCAATGAAGACAAGCTGATTGAGAACCTAGAGAAAGCAAAACAGCTAAAAGACATCTCTGGTGTGAAGCTTGTATTAGCACTGAAGTGCTTCTCAACATGGGGTGTATTCGACATCATCAAGCCTTACCTAGACGGAACAACAAGTTCTGGCCCGTTTGAAGTGAAGCTTGGCTACGAAACGTTCGGTGGTGAGACACACGCATACAGTGTGGGTTACAGCGAAGATGACGTTCGCGATGTGGCGGACATCTGTGACAAGATGATCTTTAACTCTCAGTCACAGCTAGCGGCTTATCGTCATATTGTCGAAGGCAAAGCATCGATTGGCTTGCGCCTAAACCCAGGTGTGAGCTATGCAGGGCAAGACTTAGCAAACCCAGCGCGTCAATTCTCTCGTCTTGGTGTTCAGGCTGATCACATCAAACCGGAAATTTTTGATGGTATTGATGGCGTAATGTTCCACATGAACTGTGAGAACAAAGACGTGGATGCGTTTATCGGCTTACTCGATGCTATTTCAGCTCAGTTTGGCGAGTACCTAGATAAGCTGGACTGGGTAAGCATGGGCGGCGGCGTGTTCTTCACATGGCCGGGTTATGACATCGAAAAGCTTGGCCTAGCGCTGAAAGCGTTTGCTGAAAAACACGGCGTGCAAATGTACCTAGAACCGGGCGAAGCGATCATTACCAAGACGACTGACCTAGTGGTCACTGTGGTTGATATCGTTGAGAACGTAAAGAAGACCGCGATTGTGGATTCAGCAACAGAAGCACACCGTCTTGATACGTTGATTTACGACGAGCCTGCATCGATTCTAGAAGCGTCTGAAAATGGTGAACATGAGTATGTGATCGGCTCGTGTTCATGCCTTGCGGGTGACCAGTTCTGCGTGGCGAACTTTGAACAGCCGCTAGAAATTGGACAACGTCTGCATATTCTTGATAGTGCGGGTTACACCATGGTGAAATTGAACTGGTTTAACGGTCTACGTATGCCGTCGGTCTACTGTGAACGCTCGAATGGTGACATTCAAAAACTGAATGAATTTGACTACTCTGATTTCAAACGTTCACTGTCTCAGTGGTCAGTGATATAAAACGTATTGAGTATTAGAACGACAAAGAGCAGCTGAATTGCTGCTCTTTTTATTGGGGAAGCGTTAAAGGTATGCAGTTAGCTTTCTACAATTACACGAGTGTCTTCACTCAGAGATTCTAACTCATTGGCTATGTCTTCAATTTCTAGCTCGCTAGGTAGTTTTATCGCCATTTTAGCGCTGAATAAGCTAGAGCTTACCCCTCCGCCTCCTGCAATGAATACACGCTGACAATCCATATCTAAAATTGAGATACCTTGATTATCGAGAACGTGAGTAATTTCATTCACAATACCCGCTCTATCGTTGGCATCTAAACGAAGTTGGAAGATAGTGTCTTCACGATATGAGTGAGGCTCAGAGTCGACGAACCTAACAACAAGAGTCTGACAAGAAGAGAACGCTTGTTTAACGATGTCGGCATTTTCTCTTGGAAGCTCTACTTTGATGACACCTGCAACTTGGTCTTCGATAAAGTTTACTTTGCTGATCAGCCATTTCCCGCCGTTTTCGTGTGTGATTGCAGCGAGCTCTTTAATCGTGGCGGGTGACGCTTGTCCGACAAAATTAACAATAAATACGGTGTTCATAATGTCCCCTCCTGGAATCAAGGTTTGGACGCAGTACGAATAAACGTGCTACTTAAGTTATTGGAATAAATCCTTTTATTTAGTGTAGGTGCTAAGGGCGGGTAATGTTTGATGAAAGTCAATTTTTAACACTAATTCGTGATGCAAATAATTAAAACAATGTTCAGAGCACAAAAAAGCAGCCATCGTAAGGCTGCTTTTTACCGAGTATCAACTTAGGATTAGAAGGTTACTTTTAACTCGACACCATAAAATTGACTGTCGTAGTTTGCGCCTGCGTCCATGGCGAATTTTGCAACATCTTGGTTTCCAAACCAAGGTGATGAATTGAATTGTAGTTCTGCACTACCGCCCCATGCATCAGTTACCCAATAATGAATATGTCCAACAGGGTTTAAGAAGAAGAGCGAAACATCACCTGCGGTTTCAGAACCCATAACTTCGCCGCCGTTTGCAATAATGTCTTGCTCAGCCGTTAACATCATTTCACCAACAACAGCACCAAAGAATGGTGTGATAAAAATATCCTGCCAAGATGGTACTTCTGCGAACGCCTCCACGCCATACTCCCAAAAGAACGTCGACATAGTTGCGGAGTACAAAAACGACTGAAATTCATTATAGCCAGCGTGACGTGCTGCCGTGTAGTAAACGCCGCCAAAATATGGGTGCATGATGTAGTTGAGGACATGTTCATCGCGATCCCAAACGGGGCCGTCAGAGACATTATCTTTCCACTTTTGCCCCAACTTACTCATGTCTCGGTCTTCTTCGTCCCATTTGGTGATACTTTCTGGAAGAAAAGTCATCATGCCTACGGTCGCGATACTGAGACCTAGAATGGTGTAGGTTTGACCCATCAGATAATCCCAGTCTTTATCTTGAGGGATGATGAGATGTTTAGGCTGAAGCCCTGCGTCAAGGTTTAGCGAATCATCATTATTCTGTTCATACATAACACCGCGATTTTGAGCCTCGAAGGTGTACAGAGTCGTCGTTTCGCAGTAACCTGACAAGCAATCAGGTGTGTAAGAAAACTCTGTATGACGGTTTAGGTCATAGCGACTTGCGTGCGCAAGCGCTGACGAAGCCAAGCAAAGGCCTGTTAGAGTCGTCTTGAACATGGATGATTTTGACACAAAGGTCTCCGAGTTAATGGTGTATGTTCGGGCTCGTAATTATCCCTCAAAACATCAATCATTTAAACACTTGACCCTTATTTAGTCCCAACAAACCTCGGCGAGATTTGTCCAAATAAAAAGAAAAATAAGCGCTATAACGAAAATAGGATTGTGCTTACGTTCAGGAGTCAGTTGTGAAAATAGCAATGCTTAGTACTGGTGAGGAAGTCCTCCACGGTGATATTGTTGATACTAATGCGGCATGGTTGTCTAGCCTGTTTTATCAACATGGATTTGGCTTAACAAAGCGCTCTACGGTTGGTGATAGCCTATCGAGTTTGGTTGAAGAGTTTTTAATGCTCAGCTTTAACAACGATGTGGTTATTGTTAATGGTGGTTTAGGCCCTACAACGGATGACATGAGTGCTGCCGCCGCCGCGAGAGCCGCCGATTGTAAACTGGTGCTATTCAAAGAGTGGTTGCAGCATCTAGAAAGTTTGTATGCTCGACGTGGCATCCCTATGCCGGACAGTAATTTAAAGCAAGCAATGCTGCCAGAAACGGCAGAGATATTGGACAACCCGATAGGCACTGCTTGCGGTTTCAAAATGCTGATTAATGATGCCATTTTTTATTTCACACCGGGTGTACCAAGTGAATTTAAGCTCATGGCAGAGACGCAAATTCTTCCCGATCTGAGAAGAGTGTTTCCCGATGTTCAAGGTTCATGTTGTAGTCGAATCTACACGTTTGGTCTATCTGAATCCGGTATTTCAGATAAGCTAGATCAGCTAAAACTTCCTCAAGACTATGAGCTAGGGTATCGCTCTTACTTGCCTTTTATTGAAGTGAAACTTTTTGGTCCTTCAGATCAGATTGAACAGCGTTTGAAACTAGTACAGATAATTAATAAACACCTTGAGAGTAATACCGTTAGTATTGATTTACCTATGGTTGAAAATGTCGGCCAGTTGTTGGTCGATAAAGGACTAACAGTGTCGACCTCCGAAAAAAGTAGCGGAGGATACTTAACGTACTGGCTAAACGGTGATGAAAACGCTGAAAAACAACTAGGGCATGGTTGGATACTACCGAGCCTGACTCAAGCGATGGCCAACAGCGGAGATCCATTAGCAGAAACGTTTGCTCTGGCTGGTGCTACGCGAGAGAAGTGTGGGACGGATTTATCACTCGTCACTGGCCATATTGAAGAGGGCGTTTTTTCCGTCGCTTTATCGACACCGTCAGGCGAGTGGGGAGCGTTATATAAACTCTCGAAAAAGTATCAGCGCAGTGATCAAGTTAAAGTGATCAGCACGGCAGCACTAGACTTGTTGCGTCGCTACCTAGAACGTAAACCGATGTTTGCGCATTATGCATTTTTAGAGAAAGTTAAAGAGATGCACCTCCCGAGCAGTGCTTTATAACCAAAGCTCTATACAGTAGTCTGAGAGACAATACACAGAGACAAAAAAGCCAAGGTGATTACCTTGGCTTTTGCATTTTATACCGTCGAGTCAACGTTATGCGCGCTGCTTTTCTTTCATCGCGTAGTTAACGCCGCTAAGTGACAAATCTGATTTTGCTTTACAGATACAAGGTAATATTTCATCACTTTGTGTGTAAGCCATGGCAAAACCAACATACTCCACTTCACCAGACTCCAATTTGCAGCGACAGGCGCCGCAGTGCCCATCACGGCAGTTGTATTCTGGTAATAGGCCAGCTTGCTCCATTGTTTCCAAAATCGTATTGGAAGGGTTGGATTCAATGCTGATCAGTTTGTTGATTTTGAGTGTTGCCATTACAGCTCGAATCCTTCGAAGTCATCTGCGCGAACTTCATTGTCAATTTGACCCACAAGGTAAGAAGAGATTTCTGCTTCTTGAGGCGCAACTTGAACGTTATCTGAAGACAACCAAGCGTTAATCCATGGAATTGGGTTGGTTGTTGCTTCTGGATACGCTGCTGGTAGACCTACCGCTTGCATACGAATATTTGTGATGTATTCAACGTATTGGCTTAGGATGTCTTTGTTTAGACCGATCATAGAGCCATCTTTGAATAGATACTCTGCCCACTCTTTTTCTTGCTCAGCCGCTTCTTTGAATAGGTCAAAACAGTCCTGTTTTGCCTCTTCTGCGATTTGCATGAAAGTGAAGTCATCTTGACCGTTACGTAGCAGGTTGATCATGTGCTGCGTGCCGTTTAAGTGAAGTGCTTCGTCACGAGCGATCAGCTTGATGATTTTCGCGTTACCTTCCATTAGTTCGCGTTCTGCGAAAGCGAAAGAACATGCGAAACTTACGTAAAAACGAATAGCTTCTAATGCGTTAACAGACATCAGACAGATGTACAGCTTCTTCTTAAGATCGTACAGACTAACCTTAACCGTTTCACCGTTAAGGACATGCTCACCTTCACCGTAGCGATGGTAATCATTCGTCGCTTGAATCAAATCGTCGTAGTAGTGCGCGATGTCTTTTGCACGCTTCAGAATGTGCTCGTTCTCAACGATATCATCAAACACTACAGCAGGGTCGTTCACGATGTTACGAATAATGTGTGTGTAAGAACGAGAGTGAATCGTTTCAGAGAAAGACCAAGTCTCAATCCAAGTCTCTAGTTCTGGCAGAGACACAAGCGGCAGCAGTGCCACGTTAGGGCTACGACCTTGAATAGAGTCAAGAAGCGTTTGGTACTTCAAGTTAGAGATGAAGATGTGCTTCTCGTGATCTGGCAGTTTGTTGTAATCGATACGGTCGCTAGATACGTCTACTTCTTCTGGACGCCAGAAGAAAGAAAGTTGTTTCTCGATAAGTTTTTCGAAAATCTCAAACTTTTGTTGGTCGTAACGTGCAACGTTTACTGATTGACCTAGGAACATTGGTTCCTTCAATTGGTCATTCTTTTTTTGGTTAAAAGTACTGTAAGCCATAATGCCTCAATTCCTTTTAAACCTCCCCGTAAGGGGGAGGTTATCGATAGTCTGTCTTTACGGGTTCGCTAGGTACGGGAAGATTAAATCTTACAACCGCCGCCAGCACAATCGTCATCTTGTGGTTGAACAGCGTCTTTCTGTTCATCTTTCGCGCCATCACGAGTGTTGTGGTAGTAAAGCGTTTTCACACCAAACTTATACGCTGTTAGCAGGTCTTGAAGTAGTTTCTTCATTGGAACCTTGCCAGTCTCGTAACGTGACGGGTCGTAGTTAGTATTAGCAGAGATAGCTTGGTCAACAAACTTCTGCATAATACCCACAAGGTGTAGATAACCGTCGTTCGAACCGATATTCCAAAGCAGTTCATAGCTGTCTTTAAGTTCTGTGAACTCTGGTACAACTTGCTTCAGGATACCGTCTTTCGAAGCTTTTACTGAAACGTAACCACGTGGTGGCTCAATACCGTTAGTTGCGTTTGAAATCTGAGAAGAAGTCTCAGAAGGCATTAGCGCAGTCAGTGTTGAGTTACGTAGGCCGTGCTCCATAATTTCTTTACGTAGGCTGTCCCAGTCGTAATGCAGCGCTTCGTCACAAATTAGGTCGATATCTTTCTTATACGTATCAATCGGCAGTAAGCCTTTCGCGTAGTTCGTCTCGTCGAATGAAGGACACTTACCTTGTTCTTTCGCCAGTGCTACAGATGCTTTCAATAGGTAGTACTGCATTGCTTCGAACGTACGGTGAGTTAGGCCGTTCGCGCTACCGTCAGAGTATTTCACGCCATTCTTCGCTAAGTAGTAAGCAAAGTTAATCACACCAACACCTAGCGTACGACGGTTCATAGTCGATTTGTATGCCGCTGGTAGAGGGTAATCTTGGTAATCAAGCAGTGCATCTAACGCACGAACAACAAGATCGGATAGCTCTTCGAAATCATCTAGAGACTTGATAGCACCTAAGTTGAATGCAGAAAGCGTACACAGTGCGATCTCGCCTGAGTCATCTTCAACGTTAGTTAATGGTTTCGTTGGCAGTGCGATTTCTAAACATAGGTTCGACTGACGAACTGGAGCGACTTCAGAATCAAATGGGCTGTGAGTATTACAGTGGTCCACGTTCTGGATGTAGATACGACCCGTTGATGCACGCTCTTGCATTAGCAGAGTGAACATTTCAATCGCTTTAACCGTTTCTTTCTTGATTAAAGGATCGTCCTCGTACTTCACGTATAGACGCTCAAACTCTTCTTGGTTTTCGAAGAATGCGTCGTACAGACCAGGTACATCAGATGGTGAGAATAGCGTAATATTGCCGCCTTCAACTAAACGTTGGTACATCAGTTTGTTTAACTGAACACCGTAGTCCATGTGACGAACACGGTTTTCTTCAACACCACGGTTGTTCTTAAGTACCATTAGTGAGCGTGCTTCACCGTGCCACATTGGGTAGAACACAGTAGCTGCGCCACCACGTACACCACCTTGTGAACAACATTTTACTGCTGTTTGGAAGTACTTGTAGAACGGAATACAACCAGTGTGGAATGCTTCACCACCGCGAATCTCTGAGCCTAATGCACGGATACGACCTGCGTTGATACCAATACCAGCGCGCTGAGATACATAACGAACAATTGAGCTTGCTGTTGCGTTAATAGAATCAAGACTGTCTCCACACTCGATCAGAACACATGAGCTGAACTGGCGAGTAGGGGTACGCACGCCAGACATAATTGGCGTAGGTAGAGAAATCTTAAATGTCGATGTCGCATCGTAGAAACGTTTGATGTAATCAAGACGTGTCGCTTTTGGATATTTCGCAAATAAGCACGCTGCTACAAGGATGTATAAGAACTGAGCACTTTCGTAAATTTGGCCCGTAACACGGTTCTGTACGAAGTACTTACCCTCTAGCTGCTTAACTGCCGCGTATGAGAAGTTTAGGTCGCGTTTATGGTCGAGGTACGCATCAAGTTCGTCGAGTTCTGCTTTTGTGTAGTCTTCTAGAATATGTTGATCGTACTTACCCATATCGACGAGGCGAGACACGTGATCATAAAGCGTTGGTGGCTCGTATTGGCCATACGCTTTTTTACGCAGATGGAATACCGCTAGGCGAGCAGCTAGGTATTGGTAATCCGGAGTCTCTTCAGAGATCAGGTCTGCCGCAGACTTGATGATTGTCTCGTGAATATCTGTCGTTGTGATGCCGTCGTAAAACTGGATGTGAGCGCGAAGTTCTACTTGAGAAACCGAAACATTATCTAGACCTTCTGCAGCCCAAGTGATAACGCGGTGGATTTTATCCAGATCGATACTTTCTTTACGGCCATCACGCTTGGTGACGGTAAGTTGTTGGTTCATTCTGCTTTATTTCCCTAAGAAAACTGATAAAAGCCGTATTTTTGTTTGTTTATGTGCAATATGAGTAAAGCTTGCGGCGGCTTTGTGATCAAAGTCTATCTATATATTGTCGCTTAAACACAACATATAGGGGTTCATTTGTTTGCGGGTTACAAGATAGTGCTATTACACTGATTTATCAAGGTACAGATCGGGGATGACTTGTGGATAACTGACAAAATGAAAAAAATCAGTAAGTGAACACTAACCGATGAGAAAAGGGCAGACTTGAATGGTTAAAAGTACGGTTTCGAGATCGGTTTAGAAATAACCGCATGCAAAAATATTTTCCTTGATCTTTGGCCGTTTTTATCTACGAAAAATGGCTTGGTCAAAATGGAATCTAGAGCACGAATTTTAGCCATAAAAAGACAAAAAAAGCGGCAACTTTGTGCTACCGCTTCCGATTCATTTTCTTTAAAAAATGTCAATCACAAAACACATTTTTTAACGCAACAGCGTTCAGTATTTTTTAGTATGAACGATGTAGTTTACATCTACATTACGACCGAGTTTGTAGCTGTCATTTAGAGGGTTGTAATGAAGCCCAGTAATGCCCATTTCCGTCAGGTCAGTTTGGTCTATCATCTTCATCATTTCGGCTGGCTTGATAAACTTATCGTGCTCATGAGTGCCTTCAGGAACAATCTTAAGAAGCTTCTCAGCACCGACAATAGCAAATAAGTACGACTTAATGTTTCGGTTCAAAGTTGAGAAAAACACGTGACCACCGGGTTTGACTAGCGCAGCACAAGAGCGGATAACGGAGAGAGGATCTGGAACGTGTTCAAGCATCTCCATACAAGTCACGACATCGTAAGTTCCTGCGTTTTCTATAGCGTGGTCTTCTATTGTGCTCTGAATGTAGGTCAGTTGAGTGCCTGTTTCTAATGCATGTAGTCGCGCGACTTCTAATGGTTCTTTACCCATATCAAGCCCCGTCACAATAGCGCCTTCTTTTGCCATGCTTTCAGCAAGAATGCCACCACCACAGCCGACATCAAGTGTTCGCTTGCCAAACAAGCCATTTGCTTTTTCAAGTACATAGTTCAAACGAAGTGGGTTAATTTGATGAAGCGGCTTAAACTCGCCTTCTAAATCCCACCATCGAGAAGCCATGTCCTCGAATTTCTTAATTTCACTTGGGTCGACGTTTTGTGCTTTAGTCATAATTGGTTTTATTGCATTCAATCTGAGTCCTTTAGAGGGCGCCAGTATACTCCAACGTTTTACATCCAAACAACCTCGATGTGCTTAGTTAAGGGACAATGACAGAGTTCACTGGCGCGGCAATCGAGACAGGTGCCTGTAATTTGTAAAGCGCTAACTATTGTTTTTAGTTCATCCTTGAACTGGTGCCAGTGATAATAACTCTAAAACCTGCATTTTCGCGTTGTGTGGTTAAAGGAATTTACCTCGCTTTTCCGCGTAAAGGGTCCGATTTTGCTCAATATTGACCGAAATATAACCACTAATCAGAAAGATATGGGATGAGTGTGCAAATTCTCGACATTTGATTCATAACCAAGCTCACAACCTGATAAAAGGAGAGGGAAAGTGATGCCGAAGTGATGAATTGTGTGTTATATTTTTGCACCTTACACGTATCGTAATTACGATCAGATAATAGAGGGATAATGGCTCTATGAGCGATTTAGCTAAAGAGATCACGCCCGTAAACATTGAAGATGAGCTTAGAGGTTCATACCTAGACTATGCGATGTCAGTCATCGTGGGTCGTGCTCTTCCAGATGTGCGTGATGGCCTAAAACCAGTACACCGCCGCGTTTTATTCGCGATGAACGTACTAGGCAACGATTGGAACAAACCATATAAAAAATCAGCCCGTGTTGTCGGCGACGTAATCGGTAAATATCACCCACATGGTGATAGTGCTGTGTACGACACAATCGTACGTATGGCTCAGCCGTTCTCGCTTCGTTACATGCTGGTCGATGGTCAAGGTAACTTTGGCTCGATCGATGGCGACTCTGCTGCGGCAATGCGTTACACCGAAGTTCGAATGGCAAAAATTGCCCATGAACTATTGGCTGACTTAGATAAAGAAACCGTAGACTACGTACCAAACTACGACGGTACTGAGCAGATCCCAGCGGTTCTTCCAACTAAAATTCCAAACCTATTGGTTAACGGTGCTTCTGGTATCGCAGTAGGTATGGCAACCAACATCCCGCCTCATAACCTTGGCGAAGTGATTGATGGCTGTCTTGCATACATCAATAATGAAGAAATCACTATTGATGAACTAATGGATTACATTCCTGGTCCTGATTTCCCAACGGCGGCGCTTATCAGCGGTCGTAAAGGCATTGTAGACGCGTACAAAACAGGTCGTGGCAAAATCTACATGCGTTCGAAAGCGGACATCGAAGTGGAGAAGAATGGTAAAGAGACCATTATCGTCACTGAAATTCCTTACCAGGTGAACAAAGCTCGCTTGATCGAAAAGATCGCTGAGCTAGTTAAAGATAAGAAAGTAGAAGGCATCAGTGCACTGCGCGACGAGTCAGATAAAGACGGTATGCGCATTGTTATTGAGTGTAAGCGCGATGCTGTGGGCGAAGTAGTTCTAAACAACCTTTACGCTCAGACTCAGCTGCAAACCACTTTCGGTATCAACATGGTGGCCCTAAACAATGGCCAGCCACAGCTATTCAACCTAAAAGATATGTTGAAGTGCTTTGTTGATCACCGTCGTGAAGTTGTGACACGTCGTACTATCTTCGAACTGCGTAAAGCGCGTGAACGTGCTCATATCCTTGAAGGTTTAGCTCTAGCGCTTGCTAACATTGATGAAATCATTGAGCTTATCCGTAAGGCACCTACACCGGCTGAAGCAAAAGCGGGTCTTATCGCTCGTGGTTGGGATTTAGGCAACGTTTCAGCAATGCTAGAGCGTGCTGGTACAGATGCTGCGCGCCCTGAATGGCTAGAGCCTGAATACGGTATTCGTGATGGTCAGTACTTCCTGACTGAGCAACAAGCACAAGCTATCCTAGATCTACGTTTACATAAACTAACAGGTCTAGAACACGAGAAGATTCTTGGCGAATACAAAACGCTTCTAGAAGAAATCGCTGAACTCATGCATATCCTTGCGAGCACTGAGCGTTTGATGGAAGTGATCCGTGAAGAACTTGAAGCGGTTCGTGACGGCTTTGGTGACGCTCGTCGTACAGAAATCACAGCTGCGAGCCATGATATTGACATGGAAGAGCTGATCGCACGTGAAGACGTTGTAGTTACTCTATCTCACGGTGGTTACGTTAAGTACCAAGTACTGAGCGACTACGAGTCACAGCGCCGTGGTGGTAAAGGTAAGAGTGCGACTAAGATGAAAGATGAAGACCATATCGAGCGTCTTCTAGTGGCGAATACCCACGATAACATCTTGTGTTTCTCTACTCGTGGTAAGACATACCGCCTGAAAGTTTACCAATTGCCTCTAGCGAGCCGTACTGCGCGTGGTAAGCCAATTGTGAACATCCTTCCACTCGAAGAAGGTGAGCGCATTACCGCAATTCTGCGTGTTGATGAATTCTCTGAAGACAAATTCATCTTCATGGCAACAGGTGACGGTACGGTTAAGAAAACGCCGTTGAACCAGTTTGCAAACGTACGTTCAAACGGCCTAATCGCTGTGAACCTACGTGAAGACGATTCGTTAATCGGTGTGGATATCACTAACGGCGAAAACGAAATCATGCTGTTCTCTAAAGCGGGTAAAGTGGTTCGCTTTAAAGAAGCAGAAGAGATTCCAGTACTTGATGAAAATGGTAAACCAGTTCTTGATGAGAATGGTCAGCCAGAGATCAAGTTTAAAGGTGTTCGTCCTATGGGTCGTACCGCTTCTGGTGTTCGTGGTATGAAACTGGCTGAAAATGACCAAGTTGTATCACTTATTGTTCCTTCGCACGAAGGCGACATCCTAACGGTTACAGAAAACGGTTATGGTAAACGTACAGCACTTAGCGAGTACCCGACAAAAGGTCGTGGCACTCAAGGTGTAGTTTCTATCAAAGTTTCTGAGCGAAATGGCCCGGTAGTTGGTGCTATCCAGGTTGTTGAAGGTGATGAAATGATGATGATCACCGACGCTGGCACGTTAGTACGTACTCGTGTGGGTGAAGTTAGCCAGGTTGGTCGTAACACACAAGGTGTAACGCTTATCCGTACTGCGGAAGATGAATCAGTTGTTGGTTTGCAACGTATTGAAGAAGTTGATGATGAAGAGCTGCCTACTGATGAAGATGCAGAAGCGTTAGAGTCAACAGGCGAAAATACGCAGCAAGACGCTTCAGAAGCTCCAGCTGCTGATGATGCAGAGGAAGGTAACGGAGAGTAATCTTACATCGTTATCCTGATATGAAAAGCCGAGCCTTAGTTGCTCGGCTTTTTTGTATCTGTATCAACGCATTTAAAGTAAGAAATGCGTACACTGACGTTATCTTTGTTTATGGGACGTGTTATGTCTGTTTGGTTTTTCGCTGCCATCACTCTAATGGGGTTGTTTATCGTACTCTTATCACTGAGTGCATCAAAAGTTAAACCTGCTCAATGGTTTGGTTTTTGCCTGTTAGTACTTGTCGTGACGAGTGCCAGTTTCTTATTGCTGCATCAAACTCCGCCTAAACCAATACAAGCGGAAATGTCACGAATGATGACTGCTCGTGACATCATGAAAGAGATTCAAGACCAGTTGCGTGAAGACCCGAACAACGCTGAATTGTGGTTCCAACTCGGGCAGGGCTACCTGCTAGAGGGGGAATTTGATGGCGCGCTGATTTGTTTTGATTACGCGATCCAACTGACTGAGCCAGTCAGTGCCACGCAACTTGCCGCAAAAGCGACGACCTTGTACTACATTCACCAGCAATCAATGACGCAAGAAGTTAGCTTGCTTTTGGAGCAAGCTTTGCAGGTAGAGCCGCACAATGAAGCCGCTTTGTCTTTGATCGCAAATGATCATTTTCTGTCATTCCGATTTCAGGAAGCGATTGATGCCTGGGTACTATTATTAGATTCTGATGATCCAAATTTAGATAGGGTGCAAATCATTAACTCTATTAACAAAGCAAAAGAGCTGTTGTAAGCGTACAATTTAACAAGCAATAGAGGGAAAGGTGGGCAACGAATGAAAAATAAAGCACTAAGCATATTGGTTTTGCTGTGCGGCTCTGTGCTGGCGGGTTGTAGCTCTTCCGATCATTCTGGCTCTTCCTCTACGGTTTATTATTCATCGGGTTACTACGACCCGTGGTGGTACGATCATGACGACTACTGGATTTATTACTATCCGGGCTGTTGCGATAACGACGATGAATACAAAGAGAAACTGGAAGAGTGGTGGAATGGTTTAGATGAAGACCAACAGCAATCCATCAAAGACAAAGTCGAAGATTGGAAAGACGACGATATGTCCGCCAATATCGATAACATGAAACGCCAACTTGACGATCATTGGCAATCACTGCCTGACGAGCAAAAGCAAGAGATTCGAACCCAATGGGAGAATCGTCCGGAGCATATTGAACCAGCGACTTTACAAGGCAAGGCGGTGAAAGAAAAGGTTCAACAAAGAAAAGCATTACCGGAAACGAAGATCCAGCGTCCAGTTGCTCGTCCAAATGTGCAGATACCTAAAGCACGTCCAAATATTCAACCTAGACCTAGGCTTCCTCGTCGCTAGTACATTCGATTTTTGTCTCTCGATAGAATCAGGATGAAGAGATAAAGATAATAAAGAAAGAAAAGGGGCGTTCAGTACGCCCCTTGTTGTATCTATAAGTTAACCGTTGCCAGTTAGACTAATACGTGGCTTCGCGTTCAGCTGCTGCTTTATCCCACTCTGGCGCTACTGTTTCTAGGAAGTGTTTCTTGTCTGCGTTCATCTTATCCATATCCATGCCTAGTGCTTGTTGTGCTTTCGCTTTGGTCGAGATATCTGGAATTTGAACAGGGTCAGTAATGCCTTTGGTTGCCAGTAAACGAACCAATTTGGTACGGGCGTCAGCAGCGCGGTCAACTGCAGTACCTAGTACTTCAAGTGCTACCTCAGGAGCATGCATGTGAACACCGTGAGAAGCAATCGCGTAGTCCCAACGCCATTGTGCATGGCGAATATCTTGTAGGATAGGTTCCATCTCTGCTTCTGTTGCACCTGCTTTCCACGCTGCGCCTGCTTCAAAGTGTGCCGCTACGATTTGCTTCTCGGCGGTTAGCTTCATGTTCAGTACTTGCGCTTTGCGAGTCGAGACGATGCCTTGTAGCTGCTCTTTAGTTTGGGTATGGCATTGCGCACAGGTGTCTTCAAAACGATCAAATGGGTTACCCACTTTGTGGTCTGTGTACACCGTACCGTCTTCTTTGGTCACTTTAGGCATGTGGCAGTCCACACACACCACTTTGTTTTTACCATGAATACCCGCTCTCCAAGTTTCGAAACCTGGATGTTGCGCTTTTAGCATCGGCGCTTTAGATACGGCATGCGTCCAATCTTTGAAATTCAACGCGTCGTAGTATTTCTCCATGTCATTAACGGTGGTGCCCATATCCCATGGGAATTTAACCGCTTTAGTTGGGCCGGTGAAGTAGTATTCAACGTGACATTGAGCGCAGACCGATGCTTGCTTATCTAGGCGAGACTGTTCATCAAAGTTTTTACCAATAGTATCAAAAGCACGCTCGACGTATGGGCGAGTCAGTGCTAGCGCAGGTTCGCCTTTCTTGAAGGCTTCAGAGCCTGTGTTGTGGCAATCGGAACAACCGATAGGGTTGACGATTTCTGAGCCTAAGCGTGCCCATTTACCTTCGAAATAACCGTCTTCACCACGTTCATCAATCACGCGAGCAACGTCTGGGCTTTTACAGCTCCAGCACGCCATCGGCATAGGCCCGGACTTCTCGTCGGTTGGTGCGCCGGTACGTAAGGTTTGGCGAACATCATCAAGTGCGTAAAAGTGACCGCGCGCTTTGTTGTAGTCTTTCGCGAAGCCATAACCTGCCCACAGGATAACCATGTTTGGGTCTTCACTTAGAGCATCTTCAATGTGCTCACTTTCGGATGTTGCTTTCCAAGAATGGTATTGATCAGGGTGGTTCTGTTCAAAGACATCGTTACGAGGATCGATAAAATCCTTCTCTTCTGCCGCTAACGGAGCGTCAACCAAAAATAATTGGCTGGCGAATAAGGTCGCAACCGCAATAGGTGCGCTCATCCAGTGTTTTATGCTCACAGTGTTATCTCCATATTCGTTTTTATTAGCAGCGTTGTGAGGAGCTATTCCAAATAAGAACTGGAGATCTACGATTAATAATATTGCTTAATTGGATAGATGAAATAGTGAGTGAATCTTGTCTTGTTTTAGATCAATTTACACCAGTGATCTCAGTCATGTTTGAATTTATATACCTCTAAAGTGGTAGTTGTTAAGTCATTGTTCTGCAATGCTTTGGGTTTTTAACCTTTTTAAAAATAGGGTGATTTAGTTCGCTTTTTGAGCAGGCGTTTCTACCCCTTATGAATAATAGAGGTATTATAAATATAGGTTTAGCGTTGTGGCTTTCCGAAATAAGAATTGATGTCATTTGAAGATCTAAAAAATATCTTCAGAGGAAATTAATTGTCGCTCAAATAAATAATTGAGAATAGTTATCAATTATTATCGAGCTAAGGAAAGAACAATATGGGCAATATAAAATTGACCATAGAGACAATGCTGAAACTTCTCTTCGTCTTTGCCATCTATGGTTTCTCCATCGCCGCCCATGCGACTTCTTCAGAGCCGATTGAAGGTGCTCAAGCTGAGCGTCATCAAGTCGAGTTGATCCGTGACCGTGACTACAAGTGTCTGCAATGTCATAAGGATGCAAAAGAGACTCTGAACCTTTCGCATGACCCGCAAGCTCTACTCAGCCAAGGGAAGCAACTTAATTGCACCAATTGCCATAGCAACATTGGTCCCGACCATCGTGAGGGCGCGCCTGATGTGATTAAGTTTTCTGCCGCGCAATCGAAAGAGGTACACGACAAAGTGTTCCTTGATCCAAGCATGATTCTTAAAGCCAACAGCCAATGTGTGGATTGCCACGCACCGACACAGCTGAGAGAAATCCACTGGACGCACGATGTGCACGCCAAAAACCTCACTTGTTCAAATTGCCACGATGTACACGCAGCGAAAACCAAAGCGTTGTCGTACGACAGAAAACAACTGATCAAGCAGTGTGTGGATTGTCACTCTGAATTTGCCGTCGAACCTGAACTTGCCAAAGAAGAGGAGAGATAGCATGAAATGTTCGAGAAGAAACTTTTTAGCCGGCAGCGGCGCGTTGATTTTAACTACAGGCGTTGCAGGCACTTCCGTTGTTAGCTCCTCTCTCTATGCCAGCAACAGTGAACAAGCGAAACGCATGGGTATGGTTCATGATGAAAATGCCTGTATTGGCTGTACCGCTTGTACCGATGCTTGTCGCGAAGTAAATAAAGTCCCTGAAGGCGTAACGCGACTTAAAATTCATCGCAGTGAACCGATTGGCGAATTTCCAGATGTGGAATACCAGTTTACTCGCGAATCCTGTCAGCACTGTGATAACCCACCATGTGTGTACGTTTGTCCAACAGGCGCTGCATACAAAGATGAAGCGACCGGCATCGTGGATGTGCACAAAGAGAAATGTGTCGGATGTGGTTATTGCCTTGCCGCTTGCCCTTACCAAGTGCGCTTCTTTAATCCAGTCGATCACTCTGCGGATAAATGTAACTTCTGCCGTGATACCAACCTAGCGCAAGGTAAGCAGCCAGCTTGCGTGGAATCTTGCCCAACAAAAGCACTCATCTTTGGTGATTTGAATGACCCAACTAGCGAGGTGAGCAAAGCTATCGAAAGCCATGTTGTCTATCGCGATAAATCGCATTTAGGTACGCAACCTAAACTGTACAAAATTCCGCATAGCAAAGGGGAGGTGTCATCATGAACGGCTTCGAAAGTGCATTCCACTTTGACTCGTTAGTCTGGGATTGGATCATCGCGATTTACTTATTCCTTGCTGGGATGTCAGCGGGTGCGGTGATGATTTCAATCTATTTAAAACGCAAAGTGATTGAAGGTGATCCCGCAAAAAACGGCATCATGAAAGCGATGGCTTGGCTCGCACCATTTGGCATCATTGCTGGGTTGGTAATTTTGATTTTCCATTTAACCAAGCCTTTAGAGTTTTGGAAGATCATGATCTACTACAACCCAACGTCTGTGATGTCGATGGGCGTGATCTTGTTCCAAGTGTACATGATCGTGTTGTTTGTTTGGATTGGCGTTATCTTCCGCCATCAAATCATCAGCTTCTGTGAAGGGAAGTTACCAAGCAAACTGCTGGATTTTGCCGATGGCATTTTGATTAAGGCGGGGAAAGCCAACAACGCCATTGAATTGTTCTTGGGCTTCTTAGCCATCGTACTTGCAGCGTACACTGGCTTTCTATTGTCTGCGTTGAAGACTTATCCAATGCTAAACAATCCAGTACTGCCAATCTTGTTCCTGTTCTCTAGTTTGTCCTCGGGCGCAGCGGCATGCTTGATGTTCGGCATCTTGGTGTTTAAAGAGTCGACCAGCAGCCCAAGTGTATCTTGGGTGCACGGATTTGAACGCCCAGTAGTGTTGTTTGAGTTGTTTGTCTTAGTGACCTTCTTTACTGGATTGATCTTCAGCGGTGGTCAGAACGAAGTCGCGGCTTGGAATGCAATTTCGAGTGGATTCTGGGCTCAATGGTTCTGGGTTGGGGTAGTGTTCATCGGCATGATTACGCCTTTGACTCTCAATTGGTTGACGCCTTCTGAAGTGCGCCACAAAGGCAGTTACGTTTTTGTGGTCACGACGTTGAGCTTGGTTGGCGTACTTATGCTGCGTACTTTCATTCTCTATGCCGGTCAAATGACCGTAGTGTAAGGGGGATAAATGGAAGCTGAGCTAGGGTTCTTCTTACTGATATTGGTGGCTGTAACATCGACTTGTGCATCGTTGCTGCATTGGCTACGTCGTGCTATGGGTAAGAAGGCGACATTGCCGCATCAAGTCGCGATGTCCCACATCATTAGCTTAGCTTCCATCATTTGTTTAGCACTTCTGATCGTCTGCTTCGTGCAAGACAACTTCGCGTTGGAATATGTTGTTACGCATTCCAACAGTCAACTTCCCGTGGCGTTCAAAATTGCTGCCGCTTGGGGTGGGCACCAAGGCTCCATGTTGTTTTGGGTCGTCACCTTGAGTTTATGGGCGTCGTTTATTGCATTTAAGTCACCGCTCAACGCCCAATATACTTGTGACTGTTTAGGAATCATGAACGTTCTTATTGCGACATTTGCTTGGTTCACGTTAATGACCTCTAACCCGTTCGAGTATGCCCAAGTATTGGCGTCGGAAGGACGAGATCTAAACCCAATGTTGCAAGATGTTGGGCTTATCATTCATCCACCATTGCTTTATCTCGGTTATGTCGGTTACGCAGCAATATTAGCTTTTGCATTAGCAGCGCTATTGGGTAAACAATCGATGAGCGATTGGTATGTGGTTGCTCGAAGCGCAGCGTTTTTTGCATGGGGAACGCTCACGTTGGGTATCTTGGTGGGATCATGGTGGGCGTACAACGAGCTAGGGTGGGGCGGCTGGTGGTTTTGGGACCCTGTGGAGAACGCTTCTCTACTCCCTTGGCTTACTGGTACTGCTTTGTTGCACAGCGGTGTTGTCGCAACACGTAACAGAGGCGCAATTTGGAGCACCTATGCACTGGCGTTTGCTGCGTTCAACCTAAGCATTTTAGGGACATTCGTGGTGCGCTCTGGCGTGCTGACTTCAGTGCACGCTTTTGCGGTGGACCCAACTAAAGGTTTGGTGCTGCTTGGTGTATTGAGCTTGCTTGTCATCATCACTTTTGGCGTATTGATTTTGCGAGGAGAACAACTCCCTCGCTTCAAACTTCAATCTCTAGCGAGCCGAGCTTACACTGCTTACATCGCAAAAGGGCTGCTGGTTATTGCGACTGCTATCGTTTTTCTTGGCACTTTTTATCCGATGGTTTATCAACTGCTCGGTTTAGGAAACATTTCAGTTGGCGCACCTTATTTTAATAGTCTGATCTTCCCATTAAGCATACTGGCTCTGATTGCCCTAGCTTTCATGCCGCTGCTGAAATGGACAAAAGGCACAGTGCCGAGTGTAAGCGCTGATATTGCGATCAGTATTGCGTTATCTCTTGTCTCTGGGATCGGGTTTATCTTCTTAGTGCACGCACTGCATTTCGAAGTATTGCTAACCATAACGTTGGCTACTTGGGTGATTGTGGCGCATCTCGTTATGCTGTTTCGTTGTTCCAATAAGCGCAAACTCATGCCAATCGTGATGGCACATATCGGTTTTGCGCTGGCGGTGAGTGGAGCTGTATTCAACAGTCACTACTCATATGAACACAATTTACGTGTCGAACCCGGCAGTTCTCAACAAAGGGCGGGGATCACTATCGATTATCATGGTATCGAATGGCTGGTGGGGCCAAACTACACCGCTGAACAAGGACAGATCACCTTGCACTTGGAAGATGGCCGCATGTTCAATTTCAACCCGCAAAAGCGCCATTACCCTGTGCGAGTGATGAATATGACCGAGCCTGCGATTCGTTCACTATGGCATGGCGATTATTACGTGACATTGGGTGACAAAGTCGACACTCATGCTTATGCGATTAAAGTTCAGTACCGAGCAGGTATTTGGTGGATATGGTCTGGTGGGTTATTAGCTGTGTTTGGTGCGCTGTTAACCGGCCTAAAGAAAAAGAGAGAGGCTATCAATGCGATCGAGAAATACGCTTAAACTCGCAGGTCTCGTTTTGGCTGTTGCCGTGTTTACTGTAGTAACTGCGATGGCCTTGTCTGAGCGACCGCATGTTGAATTGTCCCCACAACGAAATTTAGAGACACCTAATTTTCGCTCTACTTCTCTGATCTCTGATGACATGGTTTCTGAGCAGCTGTTCAAAAGCGACGGATATAAATTATTGAATGTTTGGGCATCTTGGTGTGGGGTATGCAAGCGAGAGCATGAAAAGTTATTGCAGTTAGCAGAACTTGGTGTGCCTATTATTGGGCTGAATTATAGAGATCAAAAACAAGCCGCTCGTGAATATTTGAGCTCTAAACGAAATCCATATATTGAAGTAATTAGTGACCCTAATGGAAAGCTCGCTGTGGAGCTAGGTGTTATCGGAACGCCGGAAACTTACTTGATTGATCCAAATGGTCGTATATTGATCAAATATCGTGGAGAGCTAACGGCAGATAAATGGAACGATATATTTTCAGGATACTTGAATGTTTCGATTTAATAATCTTCTCCTCACTTTAATCCTATTTATACTATTTTCTCCTTTCACGATAAGTGCGGATTTAGAACAGAATGTTGATCTGTTTGAGTTTCATTCTGTTGAAGTGCAACAGCGTGCAACCTCGCTAGCCAAGACATTACGCTGCCCGCAGTGTCAAAACCAAAACCTTGTCGAGTCTAATGCACAGGCGGCCAAAGACCTGAGGTTGAAAGTGTATACGATGGCCAATGAAGGCAGCTCAGATCAAGAAATAAAGGACTATCTAGTTGCTCGTTATGGGAATATTGTTCTGTATCAACCACCATTAAATTATTCCACGGCGCTGTTGTGGATCTTTCCTGTGCTATTTTTGATCTTTTTTGTCTTATATTCGATCCGAATGGTGAAGCGTAATTAATGTGACCGTTATTCCACTATTAAAAATAAATTGTGCACTTAACAAGCAGAATGTTATCATTTTTCCGAATTTATGAAGTTTCCAGTATAAAGAAAATAAAAATTTTGAGCTGGATAAGTAATAAAAGAACGAAATAGGTGCACGCAGTGGATTCAGTTATATTACAACTTAAAAAAGACTTCTATTCGCAGATTCGTGCATTGCAATCACCGAACCTGCCTCAAGCTACTTCAACGCTCGCCGTGTTGACCGACGAGGAAATCCAAGAACTCGAAGCAGTTTGGATTGAACTCGCCGTTTGGAAGCGCAGTCAGACCCATTAAAAGATAGACCAAACGACCTTCTTGAAACCCCAGACAAAATTTGTCTGGGGTTTTTTATTGTAGTTTTTTTAAATTGTTATAATATAACAATTGTTCAGTTGGAGAGTGGTTCTCTTTTGCTGTCTTGAGTGGATAACTGCCCTCAATTGTGATCTCTATATTGCAAAATGCGGTATCAGTCCCCATAGTTGAAGAGCAACGAGTAAATCCCATGAATGCAATAACGAAAACGCATCAAGCGCATCAAGCAATAAATCGAGTGAGTATAGATATGGCGGAAGTACGTGCCAGAGTAGATTTTAAAGTCGGGGCAAAAAGTAACATTGATGCCGAAATTCTGTCTTTCCATGGTCTGAAGACAGACAAAGAGCATGTTGCTATTATCTTTAAACAAGCGGACCAAACTCAGGACATGCCTTTAGTTCGTATGCACTCTGAGTGTTTGACAGGCGATGTGTTCCACTCTTCACGCTGTGACTGTGGTGAGCAACTAGAAGAGACGATCAATCGCATGGGCGAGTCCGGTGGTATCATCTTGTATCTCCGTCAGGAAGGTCGTGGTATTGGTTTGTACAATAAGATCGATGCATACCGCTTACAAAGCCAGGGCATGAACACGTACGAAGCTAACAACCATTTGGGCTTTGATGATGACCTGCGTGATTTCACAGAAGCAGCACAAATGCTAGAAGCTTTAGGCGTGAATAAGATCCGCCTCGTGACGAACAACCCTAAGAAAATTCGTGAGTTATCTGAGTACGGAATTGAAATTGGCGAGGTTGTCAATACCTCTGCACATATCAAAGATGGCAACGAAAATTATCTGAAGGCAAAAGTCTCTCACGGAAAACATGACCTAAAGGTTTAATCCTAAAGATAAAACTGACAATAAAGTCTGTGAAAAACCTCATTTTTATGAGGTTTTTTTGTATCTGGAGTTGCAAATAAATTGTAAATTTGTATTATCTCGAGACTAAAGTGCAAATAAGAATAATTAGCACTACCAATACGATAATTGAAAAGCTCAACAAGGATCCTTCAGATGAATGCAAAAAAAGTTTTAGTCCAATCTATTGCTGCATCACTCCTCATTGCCAGTGGTTCTACCGTTGCTGCCACAGTAACTAAACAACAAGTAGTCGAACATTACGCGGACGTTGCCCATGCTGTATTTGCTGATTCAGTAACAACAGCGAAAGCGCTTGATGTGAAAATCGACGAATTTCTACAATCACCATCAGCGAAAAAGCTTGAAGAAGTAAAACAAGCTTGGCTAGATTCTCGCGTGCCTTACCAACAGTCTGAAGTTTTCCGTTTTGGTAACGCGATTGTTGATGATTGGGAAGGTCAGCTGAACGCATGGCCACTTGATGAAGGTTTGATTGACTACGTAGCGGCTGATTACCAATACGAATTGGGTAACGAGGGCGCTGCTGCCAACATCATCGCGAACACTAGCCTACAGATCGGTGCTTCTAAACTGGACGTTTCAAAAATCACTCCAGAATTGCTAGCGGATCTAAACGAAGTAGGCGGTTCTGAGGCAAACGTTGCATCAGGTTACCACGCGATTGAATTCTTGCTTTGGGGTCAAGACCTAAACGGCACTAACGCGGGTGCAGGTCAACGTGCTTACACTGATTTCGTTGTCGGTTCTGAGTGTACGAATGGTCATTGTGATCGTCGTGGTGAGTACCTAAAAGCGGCCGCTGATCTACTGGTTCAAGACCTTGAGTGGATGGAAAAGCAGTGGTCCGCAGAAGTGAAAGGCAACTACCGTGAAGAGCTACTAAATGAATCTGCTGAGAATGGTCTACGTAAGATGCTATTCGGCATGGGTTCTCTTTCTCTAGGTGAGCTAGCGGGTGAGCGCATGAAGGTGGCACTAGAGGCAAACTCGACTGAAGACGAACACGATTGTTTCTCAGACAACACGCACAACTCTCACTACTACAATGAGCAAGGCATCTACAACGTTTACACAGGTACATACAAAGGTGTAAACGGCAAAGCGCTATCTGGTCCAAGTATCGCTGACCTTGTTGCTCAAAAAGACAAGAAAGCCGCGACCGAAATTCAAAAGCAGTTTGATACAACACGTAGCCAAGTTGGTGAGCTAGTGACTTCTGCAGAGAAGAACAACCAGCACTTTGACCAACTTATTGCAGCGGGTAACGCACAAGGCAACGCGCTAGTAAACGACACCATCATGTCGTTGGTAGCACAAACCGGTGCGATTGAGCGTGCGGCAAGCATTGTCGGCATCGACAGCCTAAGCCCTGATACTGCTGACCACGAGTTTTAATAAGAAAACCATAATAAATAAGGGCTCTTTGTGAGCCCTTTTGACGTTTGAGCTCGTTGTTATCACCCTTGTTGTCTATGTAGAGCAATGATATGAAGCCATACCTAATTTCTGCGCTAGCCGCGATCCTTTCTTCTTCTGCCATGGCTTATGATGTTAAGTCTGGTGGCAAAACCAGTGTTAAAAAAGACGGCGCGAATGCCTATTCTCTTCCTGCTGCTAACTTGCCAATGAGCAAACGCCTCGATTTTAGCGTCGGTAACAGCTTTTTCCGCAACCCTTGGGTACAAGCGCCAGCGTCAACAGACGCTCGTGATGGCTTAGGCCCGCTTTTTAACACCAATGGTTGTCAGAATTGTCACATCAAAGACGGTCGTGGTCATCCGCCAGAGAAAGATGATTTACATGCCGTGTCTATGTTAGTGCGCTTAAGCATTCCTGCGATGACGCCAGAACAAAAGAAAGCTTACATCAAAGATGGCGGCATACCTGAGCCGACTTATGGTGGCCAGCTTCAAGATTTCGCCCTGCAAGATCAAACGCCAGAAGGCAAAATCGAAATCACTTACACCGATGTCCCAGTGAAATTTAAAGACGGTACGACGGTGACGCTAAGAAAACCTCATTTGAACATTACCGATCTGGGTTACGGCGATATGCACCCTGATACCGAGTTCTCAGCACGCGTGGCACCGCCAATGATCGGCCTTGGTTTGTTAGAGAGTATTCCCGACGAAACGCTACTTGCTTGGGCTGATGAACAAGATGCCGACAAAGACGGTATCTCAGGCAAAGTCAATAAGGTGTGGGATATTGAGAAGGACGACTTCTCGATTGGTCGTTTTGGCTGGAAAGCAGGACAACCGACGCTAATGCAGCAAAATGCGGCGGCGTTCAATGGTGATGTGGGTCTTACGAGCCATTTATTCCCGAACGAAAACTGCACCTCGAAACAAAGTATTTGTGACGACATGCCAAATGGCGGTAAACCAGAAGTGAGTGAAAATATTCTCGACTTCGTTGAGTTTTACAGCCAGCACTTAGCAGTACCTATTCGCCGTAATATCAATGATCCTAATGTGAAGCTTGGTCAGCAAATCTTTGCTGCGTCTGGCTGTGAAAGCTGCCATAAGACCAGTGTTAAAACGGCCAAGCGACCAGAGTTACCAGCGCTTTCTGAGCAGCTTATCCACCCATACACAGACATGCTTCTGCATGACATGGGTGAAGGCTTAGCCGATAACCGTCCGGAATACTTAGCAAACGGCCGTGAATGGCGAACGGCACCGCTATGGGGTATTGGTTATACCGAAGAAGTAAACGGACACACTTACTTCTTACATGATGGCCGCGCTCGTAACCTGATGGAAGCGGTGTTGTGGCACGGCGGCGAAGCTGAAACGGCGAAACAAAACGTTTTGGCACTGAACAAAAAAGAACGTGACGCATTGATTGCGTTTCTGAACTCTCTATAAGGAAGCAACCATGAAAAAAACACTGTTAGTGAGTGCGATTGCTGCAACGTTAAGTTTGGTTGGTTGCCAATCGACCGTCGGTTCGAGCTCAGCCAAGCCTGAGAGTACAAGCCATATTTCTCAAAGCGTGTACGAGGTCGAGTTTCAATCAGCGCAGACGTTTTTAGCGCAAACCACAGAACTTGAACAACGCTTCGCGGATTACTGCGCATCAGAGTCGAAAGATGATGCACAAGTAAAACAGCAATGGCATCAAACTATGCTTGCGTGGATGGCGTTACAAGGTCAAGAACGTGGCCCTGCTATGGCGTTGGAGCAAAGCTGGAATGTTCAGTTTTGGCCAGATAAAAAGAACACCACTGGTCGTAAGATGTCTGTACTGACGAAATCTGATCAAGCTTGGAGTGCAGAAGATATTTCCACCCAAAGTGTCACCGTGCAAGGTTTAGGGGCACTGGAATGGCTGCTTTACGATAAAGCGTCGACCTTATCTAGCAACAACAATACTTGTGCGACAGGCGTTTCGATTGCAGAAAACCTCGATAACAAAGCGCAGATCATTGCGGATTCTTGGGCAGAGAATCCTTGGAAATCGCTAGAGATGACGGAATGGGAATCTGAGTACATTTCACTGCTCTCTAATCAGCTTGAATACAGCATGAAGAAGTTGAGTCGACCGCTAGCGAAGATTGGCAAGCCTCGCCCGTATTTCTCAGAATCGTGGCGTTCAGAGACCTCGCTTTCAAACTTAAAAGCCAACCTTCAAGGGATGGAAGCGTTGTACTTTGCTAACGGGAATGGTCTAGATGCGCTACTAAGAGAGCAAGGCCATGAAGATCTCGCAGACCGTGTTGTTCATCAGTTTGAAATGGCGTTAGAAACTTGGCCAGAAGATAAGAGCTTGTTTGCTGCACTACAAACAAAAGAAGGCTATCGCATGGTGCTCGCTCAGTACAATAAGCTAGAGCAATTGAAGTACCTGATTCACGAAGAAGTGGCGATCGAGCTTGGCGTGGTTATAGGATTTAATGCAACCGATGGTGACTGATCAAACCCGCCGAAACTTACTGAAAGCCGCTCTATTCGGGGCGGCTACACCTATGATGCCATTTGGTTGTGCTTCAACAAGCTCACGTGAGCCTGCGTTGATCGGCTGCTCTATCATTGGCCGAGATAAATATGCAGCGGTGGTAGCGGATGAGCATGGTATGCCGCTATCTTCATTGCCGATTCCTGAGCGTGGTCACGGTGTAGCAACCAACCAACAAGGCCACGCCGTAGTTTTTGGTCGTCGACCAGGTACTTTCTTCATGGTATTTGATTATCGCTCAGGGCAGATGATCAAACTGCAACTAGCAAAGCCAAATCGCCATTTCTATGGGCATGGCGTTTACTCCCATGACGGCACATTGCTATTTGCCACAGAAGGGGAGAGGGGGACAAGTCGCGGGATCATTGGTGTTTATGATGTGCAGAAGCAATATCAAAAAATCGATGAGTTAACAGGTTTTGGCCTTGGCCCGCATGAAGTGATCATGATGCCTGACGGCGCACTAGCGATTGGCGTCGGTGGCGTACACACCAACGGCCGTGAACCACTGAACCTTGAAACGATGAAACCGAGCTTAAGTTATCTTTCACAAGATGGTGCGTTGCTGGATCAGGTTTCTTTACCGGATCACAAGTTGAGTATTCGCCACTTAGCCCATGATGGTGCGGAAACCGTGCTTTGTGGGCAGCAATATCGTGGTGAGCCGGATGAGTATCCAGCCTTGATCGCCATGCACACGCGTGGTGGTGAAATGCAAGATCTTCAAGCTGAGCCTGAAGAGTGGGCGCGTTTCAATCACTACGTTGCGAGTATTGCAGCAACCGATGAATGGATCTTAGCCACTTCGCCTCCGGGCAGTTGTTATGGTATATGGTCTAAATCTACGGGCAAATTGGTCGAGCTAAGTGCGTTACCAGATGCCTCCGGTGTTGTGGTCTATGGCGATGAGTTCCGAGTCAGCTCTGGGGCGGGAAAAGTGGTAGAGCAAAGGCCTGAAGAGTCAAAAAGTACCTTCGCAAGCGGAGTGCAATGGGACAACCATTGGTCGAGAATTATCTAGAAAGATCATTGAGTAATTACTTATAGAGAGTTTTGTTGTCGTTTTCGGCATCAGATTCTTAATTTTAAACCTGCAAGCTGTGAGATATTTGCCATACTTTTTATTATGGCAAGTAGCGCAAGGATCATTTCAGTGTTTGCTAGGGTTTTAATCATGACGGCACTTCTGGTGCCGTTTTGCAGCTTTTCCACCGTCGTTTCTCTCGAAGCTTCAGCGCAAGTCGAGCAAGAGGGAGCGGTACAAAAGCTGTCTGTAGAAAAAATGATCCATTATCCAGAGGTGATTGATCAACTGTATCAAAGCACCAATTACCGTTTGAACTGGGAAAATGAAAGTGATATTGAGCAGTTTCTTTTTCAAGTAAACCTGGTTGCACTTGCGGATGTCACCGATGAATTCGAAAATCAACTTCACCGGATAAATCAAGTAAGGTGGCAGGGAGATAATCTCGACTTCGATTTAGTGATGACAGATTCACTCTTGATGTACCTTAGTTATCTTGAGCAACTCCCCGAAGAAGGGATTAATTGGCTATTTACAGACAAAGCCCATGTTACGTTACCCGCTCCTAGCATCGATACTTTATCGGTTCTGAGTAATGAGATTACGGTTGGCAAACTTGGTCAGTTTTTGGCAAGTCTCCGGTCTCCATTACAAACAGATGATGCTTTCTACTCCGCCTATTCTTCGCTATCGGAACATTCTCAGTACCAATATCCTGCCTATCAACAAACTGGGCTAGCACGTGTTGGCGATATATTAGAAAACAGACCCCTATTGATTGAGCGAATGGAGATCGTAGGCGTAGATGTTTCTTACTTGGATTTAGTCACTGAAGAATATGACGAACAATTAGAGCTTGCGATAAAAGAGTTCCAGCGTATTCATGGTTTGAAAGAAGATGGCGTTATCGGCCCGAATACCATTCGGTGGATCAACTTTTCTCCTCAAGAGCGATTGCATCTGCTGGCGTTGAATTCTGAGCGTTCAAGAATTTGGTCGAAAGAAAGGGATAATGTTGTCTTTGTTAACGTGCCTGGATACGAAGTCACGTATTGGCATGACGGTCAACCCTTGTTTGAGTCTAAAGTTGTGGTAGGGAGAGCATCAAGAAAAACGCCCATCATGTCGGTAGCACTGGATTCAGTTATTCTCAACCCAACTTGGAACGTGCCTTGGACTATCATGGTTAAAGACATTATTCCTAAAGTAAAACGTAATCCGATGTATTTGATTAACCATAACATTCAAATCATTCGGTCTTGGACTTCGAACGAAATTATTGACCCTACAACCATCAATTGGGCAACGGTGAATCCGAGAACATTTCCTTATCGTATGCGACAGGCGTCGGGCTTACAAAATGCACTGGGATTGTACAAGTTCAATATGCCTAACCCACAAGCTATTTATTTGCATGACACGCCAAGTAAGAACTTGTTTGAACAGGACAGACGCGCATTCAGCTCAGGATGTGTTCGTGTAGAACATGCAGACCAGTTAGCAGAACTTCTGTTCAAAACTCAGGGGTTGGAAGAACGTTTAGCGAAAAAGCGAGAAAGTTCTCGTCGGTCTAACACGTCAGTTCCTTTGGGAGAGCGCATTCAAGTACACATCATTTATCAAACAGCATGGTTGGAAGAGGGAACGCTTTACTACCGTGATGATATCTATAAGTACGATCACCGCAGTTGAAATCTTTAAGGAAAATTTACAAAACGAAGAATTCTCTTTTAGTTCAATAATTAATCAATAATTACTGCATCTGAAAATCAAGATGGAGTGTTTTATGCGTTTGACGTGACAAATGTGTTTGGTTAATGTCCACGACTTGTCTAGTTGTTGAGCACTGTATTTTGAAATGGTAAGTCGTAACTTTTCCCGCCGAGATTTCCTTAAAATGACCGCTGGTGGTGTGGTGTTGGCGTCTGCCCTGCCATCATTTTCTTGGGCTTCACTCCCTGACGAGCCACGTGCGCTGGCGATGAACAACCTTAATACTGGAGAGATCCTCGAAACATGCTATTTCGATGGAAAACGATACATTAATGATGAACTTCAAAGGCTGAATGAGTTTTGTCGAGACCATCGACGAAATGAGGTTCATCCCATGGATCGACGCTTGTTCGATCAAATAAGCCAAATTCAAAAGTTAATTGGTACAGAAGCAGAGGTGATCGTCATTTCAGGTTACCGTTCTCCTGCCACTAATGCCTCGCTGCGCAACGGGTCTTCTCGTGTAGCGAAAAAGAGCATGCACATGGAAGGAAAGGCCATTGATTTCCGTTTAGACGGTGTGAAGCTTTCAACAGTTCGTGATGCTGCATTAAGCCTAAAAGCCGGTGGCGTGGGTTATTATCCAGGCAGTAACTTTGTTCATATCGATACGGGTGCTGTTCGTTCTTGGTAGTGCCAGTTGAGACAAGGTTTCTAGTCTCAGAACGTCGTCGATTACCCACAGTTCAAAGCTTGAAGTCGCTAGGCCTTAGTGTCATAGTTGCGGCAGTTTTCACGCAAATTTATTCGGTATAGGTTATCTATGGCTCTGAAATACCAAGTTGTTCCAGTAACATCTTTCTCTCAAAACTGTTCTATTGTCTGGTGTGACGAAACCATGAAAGGCATTGTGGTTGACCCTGGCGGCGATGAAAAGCAGCTCGCTATGCTTATCAAAGAGCTGGGTGTTGACGTGGTAAACCTAGTGCTAACTCACGGTCACTTGGACCACGTAGGTGGCACGGAGCCGCTGTCTGCACTGCTTGGCGGTACAGAGATTGTTGGTCCTCACAAGGCAGATAACTTCTGGTTGCAAGGTTTGGAAGGTCAGAGCCAAATGTTTGGTTTCCCACTGACAGAAGCGTTTGAACCGCACCAATGGCTAAATGAGGGTGACACTGTCACTTTTGGTAATCAAGTGCTGAACGTATTCCACACACCTGGTCATACACCTGGTCACGTTGTGCTTTACAGTGAAGAAGCGCGTTTAGCGTTTGTGGGTGACGTTTTGTTTAACGGTAGCATTGGTCGAACTGACTTCCCACAAGGCGATTTCAATACGTTGATTAGCTCTATCAAAGAGAAATTGTGGCCTTTAGGCAATGATGTCACGTTTGTCCCTGGTCACGGCCCTCAATCGACTTTCGGTCATGAGCGTAAAACTAACCCGTTCGTTGCTGACGAGATGCCGCTTTACTAAAAGTGCGTGTACTAAGCATTATTCTGGCTCGGCGGCAGCTAAGTATCGCCGAGTCAGTCCCACAAAGTCCTCAGCCTCACGATCTAGATCACTTGCTGATATAAATAGATCGTAGCCGTAGAAACCTCTCTGATACTTCATCCGGTTGGCGAGCATCGCTAACAAACCTTTGTACTCAATCCCATCTCTGTTTATATACGGTTTAGGGTCAAGCACCATATCCTCAAACTTATCTTCACACTGATTTTGTTTCGCGCCTAAGTAAAGCAGTGCTCGCTGGCTGAGGAGAATTTCTGTCGCTATACGAGGGCAGATTGAATTTAAGTAGGGTGAGTAGTGTTTTAGACGAATACCGATCCAAGGTAGCGGTTGGTGCCACCCTTCCTGTTGGTAGCTACAAATACCGATTGACTCAATATTTCGCCATCGGACGACCCAACCTCCTTTAAAAAGGTGTTGCTGAAAGTGAGAAGCTGTCAGCGTAAAAGTGACTTGGCTTTTCTTAATCATCAAGATGGCGAAACCAACGATTGCAGACATCAAAATGACCGACAACATGGCTTGCTTCCATCCCGGAGAAATGGCAACCAAAAACAAAGTGATGAGTGCAACGAGCAACAAAAGTATTCTGTTGATAGGGGAGTCGGGTTTGAAATGTGAATTTGTTAGGTGCAGCGTTTCCATGCTTATAACCTCATCGAATACTTGTCCAAAAATAAGTGGGCAGCTTTATGTGCATTGATTTGCATTTAAAATAAAACAAACCTCTGTTTTTATACCCAGTATTCAATAAATCCGTTCATAAAATATCTGATTAAATAGTAGACGTTCTATGCTTTGAGCGCATTTTTCATCGCGTTTCGCCGCTAAAACCTACAAATTGCTTGTGAATTTTGGTATAAAACGCGCTTCAAATTTTCATCCCTGCTGAGATGCAGTGAACTGGAGAAATATTCAATGAGACTTGCTCATAAGCGTAAAGTGCAGATGAAACTGCAAAAACGCATTAAAGCGACAGTAGCAAACTTAGCTGCAGCACCTAAAGCAGTGAAGCCTGTTGCGGAAAAAGCAGTAGCACCTTCTGTTGCTGAAAAAGCTGTTGCGGAGAAAGTAGTAGCTGATAAAAAAGTAGCTGCAGTGAAAACAGTTGATGTTGCCCTTACTCCTAAGCAACAACAAGTATTAGACATCGTTATGGCGAATGCTGAAGGTATTAACCCTAAAGGCATCGGTCTAGCTGCAGGTCAAGAAGATACTAAAGCGGCATCATGGGCTACTGGCGCACTAAAGAAGCTTCTTGAAGAAAACCTAGTTCAAAAAGAGCAGTTAGCAGGTAACAAAGTTATCTACAAAGCAGTTTAATTACCGCTACCGTTCTAGATTGAATACCTCGGCTGATGCCGAGGTATTTTTTTATCTTGGTATTGGAAATAATGCATTAAGTTCTGACTTTAACACTACCAATAAGTGGTTTGTCACATTTTCTTAAATACTATGTAAATTTTTTGGCAGAAAAATACGTAAGTATTGTCTTTTATTTTTATTCATAGATAAAAATATAATTTATTGATTTTGCTATTATTAGTCTTTTGTCATGACGGTTTTCCTACGTACTTGTACGTAATACCTTAGGCTAATGCCTTATTGATGAATCACTCGCTTCCGTGTTCATGCCCATTTCGCATTAGACAACATTGTTACATCTTTTATACCGAATACAGCCAATCCTAATGAAATGGATGACAACAATAACCTTGGTGATAAAGGACGTGAACGATGAGTCTAATCCAAAAATCTTTAAAACGAGTGCTCAAAACAACCGCTGTCGCTGCCGCGATGGCACTCGCAGCGACTTCTGTAAACGCTGCTGAAAAAGTCTATCGTTTAAAGCTTGCTGAAACTTGGGGGCCTAATTTCCCAATTTTTGGTGATACCACAAAAAACATGGCCAAAATGGCGGAAGAGATGTCCAACGGACGTTTGCAAATCCGCATTGATTCCGCAAACAAGCATAAAGCGCCTTTTGGGGTGTTTGATATGGTTAAGTCGGGTCAGTATGACATGGGTCACTCAGCGTCTTATTACTGGAAGGGTAAGGTTCCAAACACACTTTACTTCACTTCTATGCCCTTCGGTATGTTGCCAACTGAGCAGTATGCATGGTTTTACTACGGCGGTGGTATGGAGCTGATGGAAAAAGTGTACTCTCCACATAACTTGATGTCTTTCCCTGGCGGTAATACCGATACTCAGATGGGCGGGTGGTTCCAAAAAGAGATCAAGTCCGTCGAGGACTTACAGGGTTTGAAAATGCGTATCCCAGGGTTTGCTGGTGAGATTTTGGCTGAGTTAGGTGCCAAGCCAACGAATATCGCCCCTGGTGAGCTATATACTTCTCTAGAGCGTCGCACAATTGATGCCTTGGAATGGGTTGGTCCATCGCTGGATCTACGTATGGGCTTCCACAAAATCGCGCCTTACTACTACACAGGTTGGCATGAGCCAGCGACTGAGCTTCAGTTCCTCGTTAACAAGCGTACCTGGAATCGTCTACCTGATGATCTAAAAGCGATTTTGCAAGTAGCCATGAAAACGGCCGCTTACGATATGTACACGCAATCGAAACACGAAAGCGGCAAAAACTGGGCATCTATTAAGTCTGAATACCCAAATGTTGAAGTAAAAGATTTCCCACCTGAAGTCGTAGCTGCGTTGCGAGAAGCAAACGATCGTTTGTTGAAAGAACATGCAGAAAAAGATGCTTTGGCGAAAGAGATTCAAGAGTCGCAAGCGAACTATATGAATCAAGTTCGACCATGGTCAGATATTTCGCACCGAGCGTACTTAAACAGTCAAGCTCAACAATAACGTTATGAAGCAGGCGATGCCGAGAGGTTTAGCCTGCTATCGAAGCCCAAGAAAACTTCATAATGAATGCTCCGCACCATAGCGGAGCGCATCTAAACGTTCCACGGAGTTCGGAATGAGAAGTCTTATTTATATTGAGCGATTATTTAACCGCTTTAGCGATTTCCTCGGATGGTTATCCAGCATCCTGTTTATTTTGTTGTTAGCAAACGTTGTGTACGACGTTGTCATGCGTTACGTGTTTAATGATGTGTCTATCGCATTCCAAGAAATGGAATGGCATCTATTCTCTGCCGTGTTCTTGCTTGGTGTGCCTTACGCAATTAAGTCCGGTGGCCATGTTCGCGTCGACATTTTTTATGAACGCTTATCTTACAAAGCACAATCCATCATCGACATCATAGGCACACTATTTTTCTTATTCCCTTTTTGCCTACTGGTAGCTTGGTTTGGTATTGATTTCGCCAAGGAAAGTTACGCGTTAGGCGAGACGTCTGGTGACCCAGGTGGCTTACCATATCGTTGGATTATCAAAGCGATGATTCCGCTGTCATTTTTCTTTATGGCGGTGAGTGGTATTGGATTGTTACTTCATTCAATCAACAAAATTGTCAACCCTCATCTCATCTATGCCGGTAATAACGGTAAGTCGTAAAAGGAAGTCATTATGATCGGTATAGTGATGTTTTTTGTTGCGCTCTTTGCGCTTCTATTGGGATTTCCCGTTGCCTTTACTTTTGGTGGTATCGCGCTGATTTTTGGTGTTTGGGCTGAAGGCATCGAGATGTTTGCTTTTATGCCATATCGAATTCAGTCCATTATGGAAAATACGGTGCTAATGGCCGTACCGCTGTTCGTTTTTATGGGGCTAGTGCTACAGAAAACGAAGCTTGCTGAACAGCTACTAGAATCAATGGGGCGTTTGTTCGGTGGCGTTCGCGGTGGTATCGCTATTTCTACCGTGTTAGTTGGCGCATTGCTTGCAGCTTCAACGGGTGTGGTAGGCGCATCAGTTGTTGCGATGGGCTTAATATCTCTTCCTGTGATGCTCAAGTACAATTACGACAAAGGTTTAGCGTGTGGGACTATTTGTGCGTCTGGCACGTTGGGCCAAATTATCCCACCTTCTATCGTGTTGATCTTGTTGGGTGATGTACTTGGCGTACCGGTAGGGGACCTATTTCAAGCTGCGATCTGGCCCGGTATTACACTTGTTGGCGCCTATGTGATCTACATTCTCATCTACGCGAAGTTGAACCCTCAAGCCGCACAGGCGATAGAGCGCGATGAGTCGATCAGTCGTAAACAAGAAGTGCTCACCGCACTGAAAGCTGTATTGCCACCTTTAGCATTGATCATCGTGGTATTGGGCTCCATCTTTGCAGGGATTGCAACACCAACAGAGTCAGCGGCACTGGGTGGTGCAGGTGCGATTATTTTATCGCTATTGTATAAGCAGTTTAGTTGGTCGATGATTTATGATGCATCAAAAGAGACAGTTAAAGTAACCGCAATGGTCTTTGCGATCTTACTTGGTGCGACCGCCTTTTCAATGGCATTTACCTACACTGGTGGTGATTATTTAGTTGAAGAGTGGATGTTAGAACTGCCGGGTGAAAAGTGGGGATTCCTTATTATTACCATGGTGGTGATTCTGATTTTAGGTTTCTTTATCGACTTCGTTGAAATCTGTTTTATCATCGTGCCAATTATTGCGCCAGTCGCTGAATTGATGGGCATTAATATGACGTGGTTTGCGATTCTTATTGCGATGAACTTGCAGACGTCGTTCCTCACACCGCCATTTGGCTTTAGTTTGTTCTATCTAAAAGGTGTCGCTCCAGCAGGGGTTACTACGCGTGATATCTACAAAGGTGTGATGCCGTTCATCGCGATTCAGATTGTTGTGTTGGCGTCTTTGCTGTTTTTCCCAGGTTTTTACGGTATGAGTTAATCACTCGATAATAAAGAGATTTTGTGAACTGAGAGTTTTTACCTTTTGAGACAAGTTGTTAAGCTGTTAATTATGTCTATGCAGACACAATCGATTCGTTTGTACTGCTAAGATAGTAAGCTGTAAAGGCAGCGTTTCATGGAGGAAAGGGATGCCTCTCAAAGCAAAGTTAATTCTGCTGACACTGATACCCGTGGTATTGGTGTCAGCGAGTATCAGCTGGATCTCTATCTATCAAACCAAGACCCTTGGCAAAAGGGAGGTAGAGATCTTTCATCAAAACCTGATCCAATCAAAAGAAGCGGCGCTGAAAGATACGGTCGACGTCGCTTTTGACTCCATTTCTTACATCTACAACGATCCGACTTTAGAAGAGAGTGTTGCCAAAACGCGTGTGAAAGCGATTTTAAATCGTTTGAGTTATGGGTCGGACGGCTATTTTTTTGCTTATGATAAATATGGTACCAACCTTGTACACCCAGTTCTTCCGGAGCTTGTCGGGGAAAACTTACTCTATCTTGAAGACGAAAATGGCGATCGCTTAATCGAAGCTTTATTGTATCAAGCGCAATCTGGTGGTGGATTTCATCAGTACCTGTGGCAAAAGCCATCTACGGGTGAAGTTGTCCCTAAGCTTAGTTACGCTGCATGGCTCGATAAGTGGGAATGGATGATAGGGACTGGGCTGTATATTGAGGATGTAAGCCGAGAAGTCGCCAATATGCGCGCGGCGGTGAACAAAAATATCGAAACGACATTTTTCTCAGTCGTCGTGATCTTAGCGGTGACCGTTGCTGTAATCATTGTTCTCACTTTGGCGATCAATCTGCACGAGCATCGCCTCGCTGATAAGAACCTGAAAGAACTGGCACATAAAACCGTGATGTTCCAAGAAGATGAGAAAAAGCATTTAGCGCGAGAACTGCACGATGGAATCAATCAGTTGTTAGTCTCCAGTAAATGTCATTTAGACTTAATGAGTCATAGACTGGAAGACGAAAAACTCAAATCCCACTTAGATAAATCACAACGATCGCTCGTCACCGCGATAAACGAGGTGCGGCATATTTCTCATCAGCTCCGTCCAAGCGCCCTCGATGATATCGGTTTAGAAGCAGCACTGACGACCTTGCTACAGGACTTTCATTCCCATTCCGGGATTGATATCGAGAGCAATTTCGATACTCAGCAGCATAAACTGACTTCGGAAGTCGCAACGACACTATATCGCGTCGCTCAGGAGTCTTTGAATAACATTGAAAAACATGCGCGAGCGAAAAAAGTAACGGTTACTTTGCAAAAAATGGGCAATATGCTGCAATTACTCATACGTGACGATGGGCTTGGATTTGTGGTTAACCATGCAGTGCACCAACAAGGGATTGGGTTAAGGAACATGCAAGAGCGTGTAGAGTTCATCGGTGGTGAATTTGAGCTAATGAGTGAGCTTGGCTTGGGAACAGAGATTACCGTGCTGCTTAATTTGGATGAAATAGTTTATGGATAAACCGATTAGTGTAGTGATTGTCGATGATCATCAAGTGGTATTGGATGGCTTCATGGCTCGTTTGGAGTTAGAGCCTGACATCGAAGTGGTGGGTACAGCAAGTAATGGTTTGGAAGCGATAGAGGTCGCAAAGCACTTGCAACCGGACGTCATATTGATGGATATCAGCATGCCAATAATGAACGGTATTGAAGCGACTGGTGTAATTAAAGAAGCTCGCCCAGAGAGCAAAATACTTATGTTGACCATGCACGATAATCGCGAGTACATCATGAAGGTCATGCAAGCTGGTGCCGTAGGATATATGCTCAAGGAAATCTCGGCCGAGAAAATGGTGCAAGCAATAAAAACGGTTAACCAAGGCTCGACGTATTTCTGTGAATCCGTCACACAAACACTCTTTACCCAAGAAGTGGTGCCTGCCACGCAAAAAACGAATCCTCTCAGCCGCAGGGAAGAAGCGGTACTTAAATTAGTTGCTCAAGGAAACAGCAGCAAGAAAATCGCCACTTTACTCAATATTAGTTATCGAACGGTAGAGACGCATCGCCATAACATTAAGCACAAGTTGGACTTACATTCGACGGCAGAGTTAGCAAAATATGCGTTTGAAACTGGGTTGACTGAGTAGGAGAGTAGTGCCCGCAAAAAGCGAGCACGTGGGAGCGAAACTAATCGGCTTTGGTAATGCTACCAAGCTCTAGCATTGGAGCAACATCGATGTCCTCTGCATTCATCATCGTCGAGATGCGTTGAACGGAAGATAGTAGAAGGGATTGCTCCCATTCTTCCAATTTTTGGAATCGATTAATGAAGTGCTCTTGCAGCGGCGTTGGTGCTTGTTTTAAGGCTTCTTGGCCCTTGCTCGTAAGTACAGCATGCACTTTACGCTTGTCTTGAACACTGCGCTGACGCTCAACAAACTGGCCTCGTTCTAGTCTATCTAGAATGGTCGTTGCGGTCGCTTGGCTCATGTTAGTGTGGCTAGACAACTGTTTAATCGTCACGTTATCTAAGTCATTGATAGCGCGCATCAAAATCAACTGTGGAGCAGTCAATCCAGACTCTTTGCTCAGCTTTTTAGAATGTAAATCAATAGCGCGGATGATCTGACGAATCGAGACCAATACTTCTTCGTACTTTTCCAATTTATTCATCCAGTCTGTAGGGAACATTTATCGAGGCGACACTAACTTAAATGCGCCCTTATTTAAAGGGGGGAAATCAAAAATTACCCCTACAATTTTACGCCGTGTCCTCAATACCATTTTGTCGCGCCTTTTCGACAAAATAAGAAGAGCTAAAATTATTATAGCAATAAATGTTTGTGGTCTAACTATTGTAGTAGTGATTTGTTCTATCAAAGGCCGTAACCACACAGTGAAAAGTAAGTTATTGGATTTTTTAATAGCAAAAAGATAGACAAAAACGTGTCAAATGATAGGATCTTGCGCCTTCACGGAATGCAAAACGTATCGTGTTCGAAAGATTTTTTTGTTTGGTACGTAAAAACACTACAAAAATAGAGAGGAACGATGACAAAGGGTATAGATAAGTACAGTATCGATAGTACCGACTATACGGTAGGTCAGGACAACGTTCAAAAATGGGGTTTTGATGTTCATAACCCAGTTTTTGGTATTAGTGCAGGTTTAATTGCGCTGTTTCTTGTCGCTGCATTAGTTCTAGATGCACATACCGCAAAGACGGCACTTGATGGGCTGAAGTGGAAAATTATTGGTTCATTCGATTGGTTGTTCATTATTGCAGGTAACATTTTCGTTATTTTCTGTTTGGCGCTTATCGTCTCACCAATGGGTAAGATTCGACTAGGTGGTAAAGACGCTGTCGCCGATTACTCGTTTATGTCATGGCTTGCAATGCTATTTGCAGCTGGTATGGGTATCGGTTTAATGTTCTGGAGTGTTGCAGAACCTGTCGCTTACTTCACCGGTTGGTATGAAACGCCACTTGGTGTTGAGGCAAATACACCAGAAGCCGCGAGATTGGCACTGGGTGCAACGATGTTCCACTGGGGCCTTCACCCATGGGCAATTTACGGTGTTGTAGCACTTTCTTTAGCATTCTTTGCCTACAACAAAGGTTTACCGCTATCTATGCGTTCGATCTTCTACCCACTTCTGGGTGATCGTGCATGGGGTTGGGCTGGCCACATTGTGGACATTCTGGCTGTGCTTGCGACTTTATTTGGTCTTGCTACATCCCTAGGTCTAGGTGCGCAGCAAGCAGCAAGTGGTATTCATCACGTATTTGGTGTTGAGCCAGGCCTAGGTCTGCAAATCGTCGTTATTACCGTGGTGACTTTACTTGCTGTTGTTTCAGTCGTACGCGGCATCGATGGTGGTGTTAAAGTCATTAGTAACATCAACATGGTTGTGGCGTTCTTGCTACTTCTCCTTGTTGGTCTTATCGGTTGGGCGGCGAGCCTAGGTTCGATTCCAACCACACTTATGGCATATGTAGAGAATATCATCCCACTAAGTAACCCGTTTGGTCGTACGGACGAAGCTTGGTTCCAAGGCTGGACAGTGTTCTACTGGGCTTGGTGGATTTCATGGTCGCCATTCGTAGGCATGTTCATCGCGCGTGTTTCTCGTGGCCGTACCGTTCGCGAGTTCATCACAGCAGTTCTACTGGTTCCAACTGCGGTTACCGTTGTTTGGATGTCTGTATTTGGTGGCCTGGCGATCGAGCAAGTTGTTGATAAAGTAGGTGAGCTGGGCACAAATGGCTTGACTGACGTATCTCTCGCTATGTTCCAAATGTTTGATGTTCTTCCATTTGGTAGCATGCTTTCTATCATCGCTGTTGTGCTGGTACTTGTGTTCTTCATTACGTCTTCTGACTCTGGTTCACTTGTTATCGACAGTATCACGGCAGGTGGTAAAGTCGATGCACCTGTACTTCAACGTGTCTTCTGGGCATTCATGGAAGGTGCAATTGCGGTTGCTCTGCTATGGATTGGTGGCTCCGAGGCGGTTCAAGCTCTTCAGGCTGGTGCCATTTCTACAGCACTGCCATTTACCTTCATTCTGCTTGCAATGTGTGTGAGCTTATTGATGGGTATGCGAACTGAGCGTCAGTAATTCGGCATTTTATAAAACCGTTTGACTAACAATTAATCAAAAGGCCAGCAATTTGCTGGCTTTTTTTGTGCGGTTTTTATGACGCTCGAGACAAAAAAATGACACATGAAAGTTCATATTTTACAAAGAGTTAATGTGCTATTTTGTTTTTTAAAAATTAGTGAATAGTCGTAAAAAAGTGTGTAATATTCATGCACCTTAACTGTTCTCCCAACTCAAAAAACTATAAATATGAAATTATCATTAAAACAAAAGCTTATAGGCGCAAGCCTTTCTGCTGTTGTTGTGATGGCAACAGCACTTACTTGGTTGTCGGCTGGTCAATTATTTGATCAGACTCGTTCAGGTGTCTATTCACGTGCGCAAAGTCTTAGTACTACTGCGTCAGAGGGAATTTCTGATTGGGTCAATATCCGTAAAGATATTGCCACTGCGTTCAACGACTACTCGACCGAGCAAGACGTTGTTCCTTTCCTACAACAAGCTCGCAAGGCTGGTGGCTTCGATGACATCTTCCTTGGTACACCAAACGGTGATATGTACCGCTCTCATCCGGAGCGTAACCGTGCTGATTATGACCCTCGCACACGTCCTTGGTACAAGGATGCTGATGCCGCGGGTAAGCAAATCATCACAGCCGCATATCAAGACGCAATCACGAATGCACTACTTGTGACCATTGCTGAGCCAGTAATGAAAAATGGTCAGTTTGTTGGTGTTGTTGGTGCGGACGTACTGATCGATCAGCTTATCAGCGATGTGATTAACTTAGATGCAGGTGAAAACGCGCATGCGATGCTAATCGACATGAATGAAGGCACCTTCTTAGCGCATCCAGATAAAAGCTTGACGCTTAAGCCTATCACCAGTGTTCTAAAAGATTTTTCAGAAGAGGCAATTGAGCGCGCCGCCGATGAAGGTCGTATCGAAGATACGGTAATCAAAGGAAAAGAGAAGCTTTACTACTTCAATAAAGTTCCTGGTACGCATTGGATGTTTGCGATTGAAATGGATCGCGCAACAGAAGAAGCAGGTCATGCGGTATTGCTACGTGATCTATTGTTCACTGCTGTGGCGATCACGATTGTGGTTATTCTTGCAGTTTCTTGGCTAGTTGGTTTCTTGTTCCGTGACTTGAACCGCGTATCAAATGCACTGGAAGAAATTGCATCTGGCGAAGGTGACTTAACGCAACGCCTAGAGCCACGCAGTGATGATGAAGTAGGTAAACTGGCGGAAAACTTCAACCGTTTTGTTGGCAACATGCACACAATGGTTACTAAGCTTAGCCACGTATCTTCTGCGCTTTCAGAGCAAGCACGCACGACAGCACAGCAAGCTGAGGAGCGTAGTCAGCGTATCTCTTACCAGCAAGATGAAATCAACATGGTGGCGACGGCTGTGAACGAAATGGCAGCAGCGACACAAGAAATTGCAGGTAATGCTGATAGCACGGCAAGTAACTCAGAAGAAGCGGTTCAAGCTTGTTCACATGGTTCTAGCCAAGTAACTCAAACGCAAGGCTCTATTCAGAACTTAGCGCAAGAAGTTCAAGTTGCTACTGATGTGATTCAAGAGCTAGAAGCACACGGAAATAGCATCAATACGATTCTATCAACGATTCAAGGCATTGCAGAGCAAACGAACCTACTTGCACTTAACGCGGCGATCGAAGCGGCACGTGCAGGTGAGCAAGGCCGTGGTTTTGCTGTGGTTGCAGATGAAGTCCGCGTATTGAGCCAACGTACTCATGCTTCAACGCAAGAGATTCAAGAAACTATCGAGATGCTACAAGGCACAACAGCCAAAGCGGTCGGTATTATGGGTGACAGTCGTCGTCTAGCTGATACCAGTGTTGATGATGCCAATGCGGCTGCAGCGAGCTTGACGCAAATCCACACTGCTGTTGAGCGTATCAGTGATATGGCAACGCAGATTGCTTCAGCAGCAGAAGAGCAAGCATCGGTAACCACTGAGATCACTCGTAACACTGAAGGTATTCGTGACGTGTCTAACGAGTTGTCAGTCGAAGCTCATCAAGCAGCAGAACAAGCTGCTCACCTGTCTGAGCTATCACACGAACTTGAACAAGAGATTCAACGCTTTAAGCTGTAATCTTGTCTCAACCTAAGTAAAAAGGAGCCATCTGGCTCCTTTTTTGATCGCTATTAAGCGTGAAGTATACTACAGCCAGAACTCACTGATGGGTTGCTCTTCACTGTAATGATGGGCGATTTGCGCTTGCAGTAGCTCTGCGGTAGCAATTGCATCGGTTAATGCATGGTGAGGCGTATAGTCTGGCAGCCCATAACGGCGTCGAGATTGCGCTAGCCGAACCGATTCTGGTTTTTTCCCTTTTAAACGCTCCCAGAGAGAGCCTGAACGTTTCTGTTGAATCGTTTCTTCAAGGTGCAGCGTATCTAAAACAGGAAACTCAATACCTTCCCCTAAACGGCTTTTGAGCGCTTTATCCAGAAACTCTCTCTCGATACGACGGTAATGAACAACAATGATTTTCCCGCTTAAGCATGGTAGCAGCTCGCTTAAGATATCGCCTAAGTCAGGTGCATCGATCAATTCGCTGTGAGTAATACCGTGTATAATGACTGAATCTTCATCGAGTGCACGCTGTGGACGTACCTTCCAATGACGCGAGTTACGTAGGAAAATTCGCTTCAGGTTAAACGGCACCAAACCAATAGTAATGATGTCATGTTTTTCAGGATTCAAACCCGTCGTTTCGAAATCTAACGCCACGAACTCCACCTCAGATAACGGTGTTTCTGGAGCAGGCGGCTTGTTGCTATAAAACGCAATTAAATTCTCATCCTTCGCCATCTCCAGCTTTTGTTCAAACTTCGTTGGCCACTGAATGGTTGGCTTCTGAAAGAGCTTTTTAATCATGCTAAACCTCACTTAAAGCTCTTGTTCGCTTGGTAGCGGAACTTAAGGAAATTTTGACCATTGCTTAGGATCTGGAATGCATCCTTTAGGTTGCGACGTTCAAACTCAGAGAGGTTTTCTGGTTCGATATTGTTATCAGGATCAATGCCTAGTTCCACATCCGTCGCTTGGTGACGAATACGCACCATGGAAATAAACTCTAACGCGTCTTTTAAGTCTTGTGCTCGACCTTTTGGCAAAATGCCAGCGTCAATGATGTCGTCGAGACGCTCAAACGAGTTCTGTGCACGTGAGCCAACTGCCAGAGAGTGAACACGAATTAAGTCGACCAGAGGAGCAGTACCGCGACGTTTGAGGTTGATGGAGTTGTTGTGTCTGCCATCTTTTTCCATCACGAAGTCTTTAAAGAAGCCTAGAGGTGGTGTTCTGTTTAGTGCGTTACGAGCCAAACACGCTAAGAAGCGGTTGTTCTTTCGAGCGCGACGAACAATAAAGCTAGTTAACTGTTCTGCCCATTTTAAGCGGCCATAGACACCATCCAAGTCGAAAAAGATGGAGGCGTTGAGTAGTGCTTTCGGGTTCGGGTTATCAATCCAGTCAGCAAAACACTCTTCCCACTCTGAACGAGTCATGCGCCATAGTGGGTTGGTTGCCATAATATCACCTGTGCAATATTTGTAGCCACAGGCATCTAACCCATCGCTGACGTATTTTGCTAGGGCTTCGAAGTATTTACCATGTTTCTCTTCTTGATAGGTCTCATCTAGAATGATGGCGTTATCTTGGTCAGTCACCAACAGTTGCTCATCTCGCCCCATTGAGCCAAGTGCAAGGAAACAATAAGGAATTGGCGGTGGGCCAAGCTCTTCTTCTGCCATTTCTAGCAGACGCTGTTTGAAGCTTCGGCCAATGACCGACATCGCGCTACCCACCATGTGAGAGTTGGCATCTTCATTGACCAGACGCACGAAGCTGCTTTTCACTTCTTCGGCAACAACGGCTAAATCTTCGATAGTCTGTTGTTGGAAAATACTACTCACCAACAACAACGAATTCTGAGATTCATAACGAACAATGTCGGTTGTTTCGATAATACCGATTGGTAATTGGTTTTTTACCACTGGTAGGTGATGTACGTTGTAACGCAGCATCGTTAACATTGCTTCATAGATGTAAGCGTTGTGGTCAAGAGACATGACCTCCGTGGTCATCACACTGGACACATCGTCCTGTGGGGACAAACCTTCAGCTAACACACGGGTACACAAGTCACGGTCAGTAATGATACCAAGTACTGGGGACTGTGGATCGTCTTCGTCACGAACGAAATCTGGGTCGACGATAAGTAAAGCCGATACGTTGTCATTCGCCATTTGCTGCGCGGCTTGCTGGATTGTCTGACCACGATCAATCGTATGAGCATCGCCAGTCAGCAAGGTTTTCACTTTCGACGTCGTCAGGTCATTGGCGTCTTTGTTTTCTGAAATGGCTTGGCGTAAACGAGCGCTATTTTCAACTTCAACAAAATCCGCAAAGGAATCAAAGTTATCGTAAATTTCTTGGAAAATGTCACCAGGAATACAGTAGAGCAGGGTATCCTCAATGGCTTTTACCGGAAAGCGGACTTTGTTATTGGTGAGCATGCCCATCTGGCCAAATAGGTCACCTTCGTCAAGGCGGTTATACAGCTCACCTTTGCGTCGATAAACTTCAACAACACCGCTTCGCACCACGTATAAATCTTGGATATAGTCTCCAAAATGGATGATGGGGGTATCTTCTCGGTAGTACGAGATTTCGACACTCTCTGTCACCTTGTTTAGTGTTTCTTCAGGGAGTTCATTGAACGGGGGATACTTGGCGAGAAAGTTGTAAATCTCGAGAAGTTCTGCATCCATCGAAGGCGCCTTTTAGTTCGCAAATAATAAAGTAATCTTAACTTAGTTTTAAAACAGAGTCTTATCTGAACCGCGATTTTCGTGCTCAGTCATAAGATTCTGACATATCGCACGATAAGGGAGCTTCATTTTTACTACTATATGGTCACCTCAATTGAAAAAGACGTCGTCGATATGTTTTCTTCGTGATGACTGATTAGCTCTTTGGCTGTTTCAGATCGTTATCACGTCTTTAGATTAAGCTATTCTTCTTGAGCCAAGTAGCTCAGGCGATGGAATACAGTGTTTAGATAATTCTCATGAAAGGAAGTCGAATGGTGAGAAATTTATTGCTTGTTTCTTTAGCTGCTTTGCCGGCGATATCAAGCGCAGCGGTCATGGACCAAGCAGAAAAATTTGGGTACGAACACATTAATTTGGATGTTGGTGCCGGAACGACAAACGAAGAATGGTTAGATAACTCTAATGCGACCACAGTTGGACTCGGTGGTAACTATTTGTTTACTGAGAACTGGTTGTTTAATGTTGATTACTCAGCGCAGTTTTTCCATCCGGATGATTTTACTCTTCGTATTGACCGCCTTTTGTTTGGTGGTGGTTACCGTTACGGAGTTACAGAGCAATTCGATATCTACGGGATATATGGAATAGGCGCAATCAAAGCGAAAGCGACGGACGACAAAACGGATAATACGTTGTCTTCCGATAGCGAATTGATTCAAGCTGTAACTGTTGGGGTGAATTACTTGCTCAGTGAAAAGCTTATTGCGACAGCTGAAGTGGAGTTGAACCGTAGTGATATCGTTGATGAGAACAATTTTAAGATCGGTTTTAACTACCAATGGCATAAAGTCATCGGCACTGGTCTTTTTTATCAGTTTAGAGATACTGATTACAGCGGTGAAAGCTCAGATTACGTCAATGAAGTTGGGCTGAGTTTGAAGTTTGTCTACTAGATCGGACGGGTTCGTTTTTGGCGTTAAGTTAAAACAAACAAAAAAGGTCAGCTTATGCTGACCTTTCCTTTTAATAAAGTATGCGACAGTCGATTATAAAACCGCTGCAATGCCTTTACACAGAGGGCCCATATTTGACTTCGTCATACCAGCAACACTGATTCGGCCAGAACCGACAATGTAAATACCGAACTCTTCTTTAAGGCGGTTAACTTGCTCTTTAGAAAGACCAGAGAAAGAGAACATACCATTTTGACGTTCGATGAAACTAAAGTCTGCGTCCACACCCTCTGCTTTTAGTGTCGCTACAAACAGTTCACGCATTTCTTGAATACGGTCACGCATTTCTGCTACTTCAGCTTCCCATTCCGCACGCATTTCGGCGTTGCCAAGAATGTGAGTCACGACAGCGCTGCCGTGTGCAGGTGGGTTAGAGTAGATAGAGCGAATAATGGCTTTAACTTGAGAAAATGCGGTTGTTGCGACTTCTTCTGACTCAGCTACTAACGTGAAGGCACCTACGCGTTCATTGTATAGGCCAAAGTTTTTCGAGAAAGAGCTCGCGACTAGGATTTCTTTGTTGTACTTAGCAAAAGTACGAAGACCTGCAGCATCTTCTTCCACACCTTTAGCAAAGCCTTGGTAGGCGAAGTCGAACAGAGGAAGCAATTTCTTCTCTGCGACAAGTTTCGCCAATGTTTCCCATTCTTCAGCTGTAGGATCGATCCCTGTAGGGTTGTGACAGCAGCCGTGTAGAAGCACGATGTCGCCTTCAGATGCAGATTGAAGATCATTTAGCATCGCATCGAAGTCTTTGTCTTTTGTTTCAGCATTGTAGTAGCTGTATTGTGCCGTTTCGATACCAGCAGCAGTAAATACGCCGTTGTGGTTTGCCCATGTAGGGTTGCTGATCCAGATCTTTACATCGCCTAGTTGACGTTTAATGAACTCGCCGGCAACACGTAGTGCACCAGTACCACCCGGAGCTTGAGCTGTTTTAGCGCGTTTTTCGTTTACAATTTCTGCATCAGAGCCGAAAAGCAGTTTTTGCACTGCAATGCCGTACTCTGCTGTGCCTTCGATGGTTAGGTAAGATTTGGTTTTTTCAGTTTCAACAAGTGCTGCTTCAGCTTTCTTTACTGTCGCAAGAACGGGAGTTTCGCCTTGCTCGTTTTTGTAAATACCTACGCCAAGGTTAATTTTGTCTGCGCGAGCATCTTTTTTAAACTCTTCAGTAAGGCCAAGAATAGGGTCAGCCGGAGCGGCAACTACTTTTTCAAACATAATCTTCATCCATGTTAATCGAAGGGGTGTGCTAACATTTATACCTTTCAGCAATATTGGTTACAACCGTTACTGAAAAGAAAACCTAAAAAAGTTGCGATTTGAAACAGAATTCTAACATAACTAAAGTTTTTGCCATGAAAACGTTTGGTAGGCACAGAGTTTGAAGGGCATTTATGCCATGGTTGGAGAAGTTTTGCACACATCCCAATCGTTTCAATTCAGTGCTTTGCGTTAACGCGTTTATAGTTGTCTAGTGAGGATTTGTTGAGACAAAAACGCCCCACCAAAGGTGGAGCGTTTACTGTTAGAAGTATGGATATCGGTTGGGGTTATTTCTTCAGATTGATTTCCGACTCAACCGCATTGGTTTCGATGTCAGGGTTAGAAGAAAGTTTTTCAGTCGCCCAGTCGTTCATATGCTTTAAGATCGCTTTTAATGCGTGTTTTTCGGTTGGTACTTCTGTCTTTTCAACTTCAAGTTTTTGCTTCGGATGCGTACCCGTCGCATCTTCTGCAACGTGTAACCAATCTGGATGCCAGTAATAAGGTTGGCCGGAAGGAGAGCTCCAAGAATGTACGCCGTTGGATTCACCTTTGTATTTAATATCTTCTTCGTTGTATTTCGCCATTATTGTTTTCTCTCATAATCCATGAGTTGAGGTGTGCATCACCATTACTATTTAAATGTAACAGATGTAATGAAAATTAATGTGATAACAATCGACTTATTTTGCCCTTTGAACGCGATAGAAGATGCGTACTTCTCATTCAGAAGAATTTACTATTTGGCAGGTTTTAGCTTTATTTGTGTTTAAAGCATACGACGATGGATTCGCCTACCTAATGCTATTCTTGAACGGTGATAGAGCCTAAACTACTCATCATTCAAGTGTTTGAGAATCGCCGCTTTTGCATGCTCTTCTGTCGCTGTTTCTCCATCAGGGACTTCAAGGTCAGCCTTTTTGTGTTCACCCAAAGCATCTTCAGCGATATGCAGCCAATCAGGATGCCAATAATAAGGGGTGGTACTGCCAGGATGGTCCCAACTATGTACACCTTTATGTTTTCCGCGATACAAGAGATCGTCCATTGTAAAAACTTTCATCGCTTCCTCCTGATTTAAAGACCGTAGCTCGAAGTGAGTTTAACGCACTCAGTCCAACGTAAAACCTTGGCTTTTAGGTATTGCAAAGATGTGAGGCAATATGTGTGTAACAGTCAAAGTATGGGATATAAACGCTCACTTCGTGGCTGAAATATCTATTGATAAGCTTGATAAATTACGTTGCTAAATTGAATACTCCCATATCAGAATGCTGGCGCGAAGTATGCTATGGTGCGGCTGTAAGTGAAATGAGGGAAACATGAACCGATACCGTCAACTGGCTGAGCTGTTCAAAACGCAGATTCAGCAAAATACATGGAGAGCAGGGGAAAAGCTGCCATCAGTGCGTGTAACAAGCCGAAACCATTCTGTCAGCGCAGGTACGGTATTACAAGCTTATCAGCTGCTCGAAGCACAAGGTTGGGTCGCAGCGAAACCTCAGTCTGGATACTTTGTGACTGCGGAGTTGGACCGCTTCGAACCGAGTTCTCCAGCCACTTCCGTTTATCGCTCCAGCATCAACGATGAACTTTACGACTACCTCAAAAATCAGGCCTCATCGAATGCGGTGAAGTTTGGCTCCGCGTTTCCAGACCCAGCATTGTTCCCATTAGAAGCGCTAAACCGCAACCTAGCCAGCTCAGGCAGGAAGATGGGGGCAGAGACGTTATTGGATAACTTGCCGCCGGGCTGTGAGTCTCTACGCCGTTTGATTGCTCAACGGTACATCCAACAAGGTATGGTGTTTACCCATGATGATGTTGTCGTTACTTCTGGCGCATTAGAAGCGTTGAATTTGAGCCTTCAGGCCGTGACCCAGCCTGGAGATACTGTTGTAGTTGAATCACCGACGTTTTATGGCGCACTTCAAGCGATTGAACGTTTAGGTCTAAAGGCGATAGAAATAACGGTGGATCCGTTAACTGGACATTCAGTGGATCAAATTGAAGCGACTTTTGCCGACAATGATGTTCGCGCATGTTGGTTAATGACTAACTTTCACAATCCAACAGGAACCTTATTAAGTGACGGGCAGAAGCAACGTATCGTCGAACTGGCTGATAAATACGATGTGTACTTGATCGAAGATGATGTGTATTCAGAGCTTTATTTTTCTGAAAAAAAGCCAAGCTCACTTAAAGCTTTTGATACACAAGAACGCGTGTTGCATTGTGGATCATTTTCAAAAAGCCTTTGCCCTGGCTATAGGCTGGGCTGGGTGGTAAACAAACGCTTCAATGAGCAACTTCAAAAGCTGCAACTTATCTCGACGTTGTCAGGCAGTGCACCAATCCAGCAGGGTATCGCGCATTACTTGCAAAACGATAGTTATGATAGCCATCTTAGAAAACTGCGAAAGAATCTTGAGCAGCGGCAATTGGCGTTTATTGAACTGGTTGATAAGTACTTTCCCCAATCGATTCGTTACACGCAACCGGAAGGCGGCTATTTTCTTTGGATAGAACTGCCGAAAACAAAGTGCGGAAAAGCGATTTATCAGAAGTTATTGGAAGCGAACATCACTGTAGCATTTGGTCAGTTGTTTTCTATCGCTCCAAATTATGAGAACTACCTGAGGCTTAATACATCGTTACTTGTAAATGATGAATTAGAACAAGCCGTGAAGACGGTCGGAGAATTACTTCATTAGCCAACTGTTTACCTGTTTTTTGCTCAAACTGTATCAGTGGACGATACCGAAGCTGTGTTTCAATCATGGGCAGACAACCATTTAGGTTAGGAGCCGTAATGAAAAAGCAGTTGGTAAAGCATGAACTTAGGTTGATGGGTGTTGCTATTTTTAGCGCATTTTTGTTGGTGTTTGCACACTTGATATTGGCGAAATCTTTCTCTCATATGGTTTGGACGGAATACACTGCTGCCGTTATCCCATTTGTGATGTTTGGCTTGTGTGTGGTTGGAGTAAAATACGCAGCGCGAGCAGATGAGGATGACGACGGAAATAACAACTAGAGTGCATACACCGGTTGCTAGAAAATCAATCGTACAAAATAAAAGACCTCCACATGGGAGGTCTTTTTAATTCAATATCACTAAAAAGTGATTAGAAGTTCGCAGAGCGAGGAGTACGTGGGAATGGGATCACGTCACGAACGTTGCCCATACCAGTTACGTAAGATACTAGGCGCTCGAAGCCTAGACCGAAGCCTGCGTGTGGCACTGTACCGTATTTACGTAGGTCGCGGTACCAGCTCATATGTTCAGGATCGATACCCACTTCACGCATACGTGCATCTAGAATGTCTAGGCGCTCTTCACGCTGAGAACCACCGATGATTTCGCCGATGCCCGGTGCAAGAACGTCCATCGCTGCAACTGTTTTACCGTCATCGTTAGCACGCATGTAGAATGCTTTAATATCTTTCGGGTAGTTCTTAACGATTACAGGTGCTTTGAAGTGTTCTTCAGCAAGGAAACGCTCGTGCTCAGAAGACATATCGATACCCCATTCAACTGGGAATTCGAACTCACGGCCTGAATCAAGAAGAATCTGGATTGCGTCAGTGTAGTCAACCTGTGCGAAGTCAGAAGAAACGAACTGCTCTAGACGAGTGATTGCTTCTTTGTCGATGCGTTGAGCGAAGAACTCAAGGTCATCACGACACTCTGCAAGCACCGCTTTAAACACGTACTTGAGCATGTCTTCAGCCAGTTTCGCTACATCATCCAGTTCTGCGAACGCAACTTCAGGCTCAACCATCCAGAATTCTGCTAGGTGGCGGCTTGTGTTTGAGTTTTCAGCTCGGAAAGTAGGGCCGAAAGTGTAAACTTTGCTTAGCGCACAAGCGTAAGCTTCTGCGTTTAGCTGACCAGATACGGTTAGGAACGTCTCTTTACCGAAGAAGTCTTCGTTGTAGTCCACTTTACCAGCGTCAGTGCGAGGAAGGTTTTCCATGTCTAGCGTAGATACGCGGAACATTTCACCAGCGCCTTCAGCATCTGAAGCCGTGATCAACGGCGCAGATACCCAGAAGTAACCTTGCTCGTGGTAGAAGCGGTGGATTGCTTGAGATAGGCAGTTACGTACACGTGCTACTGCACCGATTACGTTTGTGCGCGGACGTAGGTGCGCAACTTCACGTAGGTACTCGATTGAGTGACGAGTTTTTGCCATTGGGTAAGTTTCAGCATCTTCAACCCAACCAACCACTTTAACGTCAGTGGCAGCAAGTTCGAAGTCTTGACCCTTTGCAGGAGATTCAACAATCTTACCAGTTACTTCAACAGAGCAGCCAGTCGTTAGCTTTAATACTTCGTCTTCGTAATTATTAAGATTATTTGGGACCACGGCCTGAATCGGGTCGAAACAAGAGCCGTCATATATGGCAAGGAAAGAGATTCCAGCTTTGGAATCACGACGTGAACGGATCCAGCCACGAACAGTCACTTCGCTGTCTACTGCTAGCTGACCTTTCAATACGTCTGATACAGGCGCGTAAGTCATGTTTTCAATATTCTCCATTTAGGTAAAAATTCAACTCAACGCTTACTTAAAGTACTTGTCTAATAACATTTTTGTTCAAAAAACAAGCTAAGCGCTGAGTTGGGTAGCATTTTACAGATTCAACGAGACATATTACCTGTCAATTCGCTCGCATCAACCTTTATATTCGTTTTGATGGGGAGAATCTCTCTATTTATTCACTCTTTTGTGCTCTGAAAGTGTGAATTGGTTTAGTAATTGCTCTAAACGTTCGGATAGATGCTCTAAATCAACACTAATATCACGCGTGTGCGATGCTGATTGCGATGTGTCGTTAGCATGCAGTGTGATCACATCTATTTTAGATTGAATATGCTGACTTACATCAGATGTGGTTTGCGTCTGGTTTTGGATATCTTCTGCATGTCTGAGCACTTGGCGCATTTCGTCAACAACGTTATGCATTGTGGCTGATAGTGCCTCGACATCGACAGAGCGTTGATGAGCAAACTGGCAGACGGTATCAACAGAAGTTAATGACTCTTCACTTCCTTGCTGGAATTGAGAAATGATATGTTCAATATTACCAGTGGCCTCAGCCGTCCTAGAAGCCAGGTTACGCACTTCTTCCGCGACGACCGCAAAACCGCGCCCTTGCTCTCCGGCTCGGGCGGCTTCAATAGCAGCATTCAACGCGAGCAGATTGGTTTGTTCTGCAATACCCTTAATAACCACAAGAATGGACGACACTTCTTCGGTTCTTTGATTTAGAGAGCTGATTTTTTCCCGTACGGTATCAATGTTACTTACTAGTTGTTTGATGTCTTCACTTACATTGTGTGCTTGGCTTGCACTATGAGTGGCGACATCAACGGTGTGATTGACCAAAACAGTAGCGTTGTTAGTCGAGTCCTCAACCGCAGTTTGTTGCTGCAGCATATCGGTGATATTGCTTTGTACTTCGCTGGTCTCTAGCTGTTGGTTATTGGCAGCTTTATCTGTGGACTGCGCGACAGCAGTTAGTTTACTCGCGGAGTCGGCAAGTGAGTGAGAGGTGTCTTGCACACGTTCTAAGCTTTCGGAGACCGTATCCATGAATGAATTGATGGCAGTAGAAAGTTGGCCCACTTCATCCTGTTGGTGATGCATAAGTCGTTGAGATAGATCTTTGCTATGGCTCACATTCGACATGAATTTCGACGTTCTTTGAATTGGTCGTACAATGATTTTCTGAATCAAACTCATCGTTATGATGAAGCCCACAAATGCGATTACGGCCATTATTCCCATCGCAAACATTGCCTGTTTACTGATCATTGAATTGACATGATTCATGTTGTATTCCAAGCGAATCGCGCCCAACACTTCTCCTGCTGGTGCAACGTGGCAAGAAACGCAGTTGGTGCCACGGTAATTTTCGCTCGATTTCATTGGTAGCGCGACTACTAACCCTTTGCCCCAATCGGCTGAGATTGGTTCAATCACCAGTTCACCATTCAACGCTCGTTGATCAATATCATCGACAGGCTGCTGGTTTTGTTGCCCAGGTCCGTAAAGTTTGGTCACAGTATCAGCTCGCAACACGCGAACTGCTTCAATGCCTTCTTGGGCCAGGGCTTTTTGACGTAAGGTCTCTTTTTGCGACATGGTGCCCGTAAGCATCATCATATTTAGGCTATCGAAATAATTACTAGCCTTATCATGGAGTTGTTCACTAAGAACATCATTGATTAAGGTTTTTTGTTGATGGTATTGGTAAGCCGTAGAGGCAGCTAGAACGCAGCTGAAGACAGCAATTAACGCCAGTAAGAGCTTAAAAGTGATAGTTGAGCGCATAAATTTATAAGTGTAATTGGAACGAACTGCACAATATTAATGTGCACAAATGCGCACTGCGAACAACGAAATGAATGATTGTGACCCCACACATGTTGGGGATATGTAATTGTGATGTGAGTGCTGTGTAATCAAATGTTTGGCGCGTGACAGAAATACGGCGCTTTGGTGTGAGTGATAGCAAAGAGGCCGGGAACTAGCGGAAGTTTTTGCTACGCTTGTATGGGGTAACGCTTGTCTCTTGGCAGCGAATTCCTTAGTATTGCCTGTCTTTTTAAAGCCTGAGAATCAAGATGAAAACAGAATTATACAAAGAGTTTATGTTCGAAGCAGCACACCATTTGCCACACGTACCAGAAGGTCACAAGTGTGGTCGTTTGCACGGACACTCTTTCCTTGTTCGTCTTTATGTAGAAGGTGAAGTTGATCCACATACAGGTTGGGTAGTGGATTTTGCAGAGATCAAAGCTGCGTTTAAACCAATTTACAATCGCTTAGACCATTACTACCTAAACGACATTGAAGGGTTAGAGAACCCGACTAGCGAAGTGTTAGCAAAATGGATTTGGCAGCAGCTTAAGCCAAGCTTACCACTGCTAAGTAAAGTAGAAATCAAAGAAACGTGCACAGCGGGTTGTATTTACAAAGGCGAATAAGTCACTTTCTATTGAGCATTAAACAAAGGCAAGCGAGAAGCTTGCCTTTGTTGTATCTGAATGGCCCAATTTTGATTATGCTTCACCAGTTAGCTTAATGGGTGTCGTAGAATCCATTCTTTTTCATTATCACCCAATGTTGTTTCCTCTGTATTAATGAATCCGCACGCATCAAAAAAACTGATAGCGTATTGCTGACTTTGTGGAACAGTGGCGCAAAGAGAGGTGCTTTTAGGGTTAATGGTATACGCATAAAGGAACAGTTTACGCAATGCCTCACTCCCAACCCCTTGACGTTGAAAACGTTGATCAATCATCAAGTATTTAAGCTCCAGTTCGTATCGTTTAGCAAACGGCGCATGTTGGGAGAAACCTTTATCGATAACAAGATAGCCTACTAATAGGTCATCAGAATAAATCGTAAAGAACGCCTCTGACTTACTACGTTTTTGATAAGCCATTTCAAACGGCGTAAAAAATCCTTTTTGCTCTTCTTGCACATCCAATTGCATCAAACTTGAAAAATCTTTCAGTTTGGTGGGTTTAATCGCAATCATCGCTCAATCACAAATTGGCGGCATACCTTTATGCCACCACGAGTTTTTATAGAGTATTAAATCTATTTTAAGTAACTAACCGAGTGAAGAAAAGCTAGCAATGAAGAGGGTAATAATAACCTTGGTGAATATAGGCGCCCAATGTCGTGAGTAAGTGAGCACTGTCTGCCGTTTCTACGCCTTCAACAATGACCGTGCAGCGATACGTATTGCCCATAGCAATTAACTGACGCAAGGTTTCTATCTTTTTATCATCAGATTTTAGGCCAATAACAAATTCTCGGTCGATTTTGAGGTAGTCCGGATTCAGCTTGCTGATAAGCGCCACATTATTATTGCCGGTGCCAAAGTCATCAATACTGATTTTACAATCCAGAGCTTTTAGTTTCGCTACATTGCCATAAATCTCAGAGGTATAGTACATCGATGCATTTTCTGTGATTTCGATTGTCAGCAAACGGCAATCCCGATTAGATAGCTCTCTATATAGGATTGAAAAGTTACGCCCTCGCAGCAAAGAAGGACAAACGTTAATGCTGATAGGGATGGGCAACGCTTTTTGTTTGGTGTAGATGGAATCAATCACCAGTAAGGTATGAGTTAGCAGCAATCCATTGCGGATCAGTGTTTCAATAAACCGTTGCGTATTTTTTACCTTAAACCGGGAGAGGGCTTCGTAGTGCACAATCTTTTGTGCCGAAGTGTTATAAATCGGCTCCAGTTTTATTTTGAATTGTCGAATTGCGCACAAGTAAGCCATAAAGGCTTGTAGGGAGCGGTGACGCAGTATAATGAGAAAAAGTAAGCTCAGTAGAATGATACTTTGAAACGGTCCAGAGATGTAATACACCTCTTTATAGCCACTATTCTTTACGTGATAATTGAAAAAGCGTTCATTGGTGTTACCAATCTCTAACGACGTTCCGGTATTCGTTGATAGCTTCATACCGGAAAGAAAAAAACGTGAAATATGATTTTCAACATTGTCGGATAAGTTAATGTTTTTAACACGAACCAAAACAGTTGCGTTATTTAAGTCAAATGATTGGGTCGTGTAATTGTTATTGTTACTCCACTCTTCAAAGGCTTTTTTGCTGACAGGGACAACGGTTTCTGGAGTGACTAAGCATCGAATATTGAAACGATCTAGCATCATGCTCGATTCCACCAACTTCACATTATCAAATAGCGACTTCAGTTCGCTTTCATTAGCAAAGCAACTCCTGCGGGAAAGGCTCTCTGCAATTTCGAAGGCGTTATCCAGATAATTATGTTTAACGATGCTGTTTATCGCGTAGTAACAGATAGCAAAGAAAATGATCGCAGTGATCAACACAACCCACATTGCTTCTGAATAGATCTTTTTATTACGCAGGCAAATACGAAGCGCTTTGCGAAGACTATTGGTTGTGTATTGATTGATCTTCTGTTGATGTTCGATGCCATTCTGGTGGTTGTTTTGCATAGTAAAAGGGATGAAGTATCCGGTCCGGTGAATGTTTTCGATAATGTTTTTGTTAGTGGTTAAATGTTCTTCCGTGAGCTTGCGAAATTTCTTTCTTAGAGCGGCCACCGCGTTTTTAAAGCCATTTTCAGGCAGTGTCATTTTGTATTGTTGAGTGATTTTGCTTTCTATTAACCGCTGACTAATCGGCGTATTTAAACTGCCGTATGTGGCGATAGTTGACAGAATGGCGTACTCATTTGGGTTGACAGGAATGGAGTGGTGGAGTGACTGATTGAGCTCTAGAGATATTTCGTTTTCGGACAAGCAAACGCAGATTTGGTTTCCAATTTCAAACCTAATCATGTGTTGATGTGCTCCAAGTTTAATTTTTGGCTACGTTATCAATAAAGCTAGGGAAGAGATGTGATTTTTTACTGAGATATCCATAATATTTGGATATATTCAACGTTTTAGGTTTTTTTTACTTGTCCTGATAACGCATTTTCCTGGGTTTTTTAGGTATAAAAAAACCCGAGCACAGACTCGGGTTTTGATTGGTATTCAGAAAGGCGTGTTAGCAAATCACTTTGATTGCTAGACCACCTTGAGATGTTTCGCGGTATTTCGCGTTCATGTCTTTACCTGTTTCTAGCATGGTTTCGATAACCTTATCTAGAGAAACAGTTGGAGCTGAAGAGCGACGTAGTGCCATGCGAGTAGAGTTGATTGCTTTTACTGCCGCAATACCGTTACGCTCAATACATGGAACCTGAACCTGACCTGCAACTGGGTCACACGTTAGACCTAAGTTGTGCTCCATCGCGATTTCTGCTGCCATACATACTTGCTCAGGGCTACCACCCATAAGCTCAGCAAGGCCTGCTGCTGCCATAGAACATGCCACGCCAACTTCACCCTGACAGCCAACCTCTGCACCAGAGATAGACGCGTTACGCTTGTAAAGACCTCCGATTGCGCCAGAAGCTGCAAAGTAACGGATGTAATCTTTTTCAGTCACAGTTTGGATGAACTTATCGTAGTAAGCCAGTACCGCAGGGATGATGCCACACGCACCGTTAGTTGGTGCTGTAACAACGCGGCCACCTGCTGCGTTCTCTTCGTTTACTGCGAAAGCAAACATGTTTACCCAATCAACAACAGACATTGGGTCGTTTGTTGTCTTTTCTGAAGTAAGTAGCTGCTGGCGAAGTGCTGCTGCACGGCGAGGCACACGCAGTGGACCAGGCAAAATACCTTCTTCATTCATACCGCGATCCATACACTCGCGCATTGTGCGCCAGATGTTCGCGAAATAAGTACGAGTTTCTTCATCTGAATGAAGCGCATGCTCATTCTTCATGGTTAGTGCGCTGATGGACAATCCACTTTCGTGGCATTGGTTAACCAGTTCCTCTGCCGTTGTAAACGGGTAAGGTACTTTTACTGGGTTCTCAGCTTCTTTACCGAAATTTTCTTCATCAACGATGAAACCACCGCCGATAGAGTAGTAAGTTTTTGAGTACGCTTTTTCGTCATCAATCCAAGCGTGGATCTGCATGCCGTTTTCGTGTAGCTCTAGGTTTGTTTTGTGGAAGTTCATTCCACCTTCACGTGGGAACGATACTGTGTGACAGTGCATGCCAACAGGAAGGCGTTCAGTTTCTTCTACACGAGCGATAAAGCCCGGGATAGAATCGATATCAACTTTCTCAGGAGTGTTGCCTGCAAGACCCATGATGATAGCAATATCTGTGTGGTGACCTTTCCCTGTCAGTGATAGTGATCCATAAACGTCAACGGTGATTTTAGTGATGTCGCGCAGTTTTCCCATTGCACGAAGATCATCAATAAACTCTTTACCCGCTTTCATTGGGCCTACAGTGTGTGAGCTTGAAGGTCCAACACCGATTTTATAGATATCAAAAACACTAATCATATCGATTACCTCAGAAGAAAGCCTCCCAAGGGGAGTTGGGAGGCTTAATTTTATCGTTATATTTTTGGATTAATCATACTGCACTGGGCAGAGATGATTAAAGAGCGCCGTAGATTACAGAACTAATTGCAGCAAGACCACAGATTGCTGTGAAAATTTGCACAGGTGCTGAAGTTTTGTACTTAGCCATCGCAGGAACTTTTTGCATTGCGAAGATTGGCATCAAGAATAGGATTGCCGCAATCATCGGTGCACCCATTGTTTCAATCATACCTAGGATGCTTGGGTTAACGATAGCAACGATCCAAGTTGTGATTACAATGAAGATTAGAGACATCTTCTCGATCTTGCTTACTGGTGATTTTGAACGAGATTTCACTAGACCAACTAGACCTTCGTGCGCACCTAAGAAGTGGCCAAAGTAGCTAGAGGTGATCGCTGCGAAAGCAACCAATGGACCCATGTAAGAGATCAGTGGAGATTCATGCACGTTTGCTAGGTAAGAGAGAACAGAGATATTTTGCTCTTGCGCCGTTGCTAGTTGCTCTGGAGACAGAGAAAGTACAACAGAGAAAACGAAGAACATAACAAAGCCCATCAGCATCATTGCTGCGCCACCAGTGATAGCGTCAGTTTTCTTAACTGCGTCATCACCATATACACGACGTTGCTCTTTAGAGAACTGAGAAATGATTGGGCTGTGGTTGAAAGAGAACACAATAACAGGGATTGCTAGCCAAACGATAGCTGGCATTGCACCCCAGTCAGGTGACACTTCCATCATTGAAGTGTTCCAACCAGGAATTAGGTATACAGACAGTGCTAGTAGGATGAACACGAGAGGGTAAACCATTGCTGAAGTTGCTTTCAGCATAAGCTCTTTACCGAATACTACGCCTGCTGTCATTGCAGCAATAAGTGCACCAGAAAGTAGCCAGCGAGGAATAGATTCCATGCCCATTTGGTTAACTAGGAAAGAGTCAACTGTGTTTGTGATACCAACACCGTAGATAAGTACGATTGGGTAGATAGCGAAGAAGTAAGCGAACGTAATAAGGTTTGCGCCAGTCTTACCAAAGTGCTCTTCTACTGTGTCGGTGATGTCCGCTTCAGGGTTTTTCGCAGAAAGAACGAAACGAGCTAAAGATTTGTGTGCGAACCAAGTCATTGGTGCTGCGATTAGGGCTAGGATTACTAATGGCCAGAAGCCACCTGCACCTGCTTTAATAGGAAGGAACAGTACACCTGCACCTACTGCCGTACCAAAAAGGGACAGACACCAGGTAAAGTCTTTGTAAGAAAACTTACTAGACGATTGTGCGGTAGAAACCGCAGAAGTAGTTGTATTCATTTTTTAGTTACTCATTTTGGGAACAGGAAATAAGTCGGGAGTAATTTTGCAAGATTTTACACTAGGAAAATTAGATCTAAATCATTTATTGCTTACGCTTATTGAATGATATGTCAAAAACCTGCTTTTTATCACGAAAATGATGTGCTACTCGTGATTTCTGCTAATGAGTAAAATTAGAAAAACTTATCAATAGGGCTGTTTGTATAAATTTATTTCACCGCAAGCGTTTGCGGTGAAAATGGAAAATTAATCTAATGTGAATGAATGTTTATGAAGCAACGTTTTATAAATATTGATGCGCATAATGATCGCGCCTATAAAAGCACCGATATCAACAACTGTTTAATGTGAAATCATATGTTTTTGCATTGATTCGATAATTTGTGCCGTCATGCCCCAGATGAAATGCTGTCTATATGGGATAGCAAATACACGATGACTGCTTCTTTTTAGGTCAAATTTGGTGCTATACAATTTTTTGGGGTTCAGAATATGGTTGGCAGGAACCTCAAAAACTGACTCTACTTCATTTGGGTCAATATGCGTTTTATATTCCGGAGAAACAAAAGCCAAAAAAGGTGTCACATTAAATTGACTAATCGTTGGTAGTGTAGGCAGTTGACCAAACACATGAATATGCTCATCTTCTATCCCAACTTCTTCTTTGGTTTCTCTTAAAGCGGTATTCACGAGCTGAATATCTTCCTGCTCATATTTGCCACCGGGAAAGCTGATTTGTCCCGGATGATGGCGTAAGTGGGCTGCGCGCTTAGTCAGAATGACTTGTAACCCGTCATCGCGTTCCACAAAACCGATTAAGACTGCCGCATCTCTCAGGGACTTTTCTTTCATCCATTTCAGTCGTGCAAGGGACTCTTTGTGGTAGCCCGTTGGAAGCCGAAATTGAAAGTTCTGTAGTAAATGAGTTTTGTCGATAACCAAACTGGGTCCTTATTTATCGTGCCTAACCATTATTTATTATACTCAAAGACGGCAAAGCGTATGGCGTTATCGTTACTGGTTACCAAATAAAGCATTCGCATTAAAACACTCGCCAGCACTTTCCCTCTTTGTGTTGTGTGTCTCACTCTGCTTGAACATATTAATTTGAAACTTATAAGGTTATACACCATTCTTTATTTTAGGACGTCACTATAGGGCAAGTATTGGCCAATGAAAGGGATTATTTTCACCGAGTTCATGGAGTTAGTGGAAGAGAAATTCGGTCTTGATGTGTTAGACCAAGTTCTCGACCTTTCTAACGATGAAGGTGTTTACACCGCTGTTGGTAGTTACGATCACAAAGACTTGGTTAAGTTGATCGTGAATCTCAGTAAAGTATCTGGTGTTCCCCCCGAGCAACTGCAAGAGGTGTTTGGAGAGTGCGTCTTTTTGAATTTACTTCGCTCCATTCCTAGTCACGCCAGTTTGCAACAGTGTGAAACGACGTTTCAATTTGTTCGCCATGTTGAAGACTTTATTCATGTCGAAGTTAAGAAGCTCTATCCTGATGCTAACCCTCCGCAATTTGATTTCATTAGTGAAAACCAATCCCAATTGGTATTTGACTACCACAGCGCAAGATGTATGTCTCACGTATGCTTAGGGTTGATAAAAGGTTGTGCTGCACATTTTGGTGAGGTAGTTCATATCAAACATCAAAACCAGTCAGAAGATGGCAGCAAAGTACGTTTTTGGTTAGAGGCTCAATAAGAACGATATGACGGGAAGTTCCTCATTAGAAAGGAAACTCAAACGAGAAGTTGCATCAAGAAAAGCAGCTGAGCAGCTGTTGGAACAGAAAAGCTTAGAGTTATATGAATCCAACCAGCAACTCAGTGTTGCATTGAAAAAGCTAGAGCTGAAATCTAAAAAGGATCTTCGTAAGTTTGAGTTTGAAGAGCAAATTGATGCGACGTTGATTAAGTTCGGTCGTACTTTTTTATCGAGCACGTTCGATGAAGCAATGATAGCGAGCTTTATTGAGCAGCTCACTTCTAACTCGATCATTTCTGCGGCTTACTTGTTTCTTGACGCTACAAAGCTGAGCTCATTGCGTCGTCATCACTTTGGTCACATACAGCTTCGTCATAACAACGAGATTTTCACCACTCCTAATTGGCAGGGAGAGAATTTGCATTTGCCAGTTATCATTGATGGGGAAACGGTTGGGGAGTTGATTTTCTCTGTGTTGCAAGATCAAATCGATCAGTCTTTTATTTCCAAACAGATGGAGCTCGTGTCTGACTTAGTTCATGGTGTTATTGGTCGACACTTAAGTTTAGAGCGAGAGGTCGAGCTGAGAAAGCGGGCTGAGGAATCAGAAAAAGCGACGAAGGAGTTTGTCGCCATGATTAACCATGAGCTGCGAACTCCTCTCAATGGCGTATTGGGTAGTGCGGAGTTATTGAGTCGAACCCAATTAGAAGAAGAGCAGCGTCAATACTTGAGCAATCTGACTCAATCAGGGGACTTATTGAGAGTGATCATTAATGATCTTCTTGATTTCAGTAAGATGAATGCCGGTATGATGGAAATCATACATAAAGTTTTTGCCTGGGAGGAGCTTGAAAAAGCCATCATGGGTGTATTTGCCGCTAAGGCTGCGGAAAAACGCATCCATTTCTCTATCGACAAAAAGCTGGGGATCCCTGAGTTTTTAGTCGGTGACTTAGAGCGCATTACACAAATTTTGGTTAACTTGGTGGGAAACGCGATTAAGTTTACTCACTTGGGTGGTGTCGTGTTACGGGTGGAATGGCTTAACGGCACGGCTTATTTTGAGGTTGAAGACACTGGTATTGGCATCCCAATAAAAGCACAGCCGTCACTCTTTGATCCATTTGTCCAAGTTGATCGCTCGGCGAAACGCAGCTTTGAAGGCTCAGGTTTAGGTCTCGCGATTTGTAAAAACCTCGTGGATTTGATGCAAGGTCAAATTAGCTTTGAGAGTGAAGAGCGCAAAGGGACAACTTTTAAAGTTGCTATTCCTCTTGAGGAAGGGCAAGCACAAGGCACAGCAGAGGGGGAATTGGTCACCATAGAGCGAAGCGATTTAGCAGGACGCTCAATATTAGTGGTTGATGACATCAGAATGAATCAAGTCATTGTTACTCAAATGCTGAAAAAACTCGACATTACACCTGATTTAAAAGCCAACGGCAAAGAAGCATTAGAAGCGGTGAAAAGTAAAGACTACGAACTGATATTCATGGACTGCCGAATGCCAGAAATGGATGGTTATGAGGCGACGATGTATCTGAGAGAGCGTGGCTTTACTCATCCTATTATTGCATTAACCGCTGGCACTACCATCGAAGAGCGTCAAAAGTGCATTGATTCAGGCATGGACGACATCCTCACTAAGCCGTACACCGCAACCGATATTGAACAGATTATGTGTAAGTGGCTTGAGCAGTAGACGCTGCCTCTTAAAAAGTATGTTTGTTGGCCAACGGCTAAAAGCTAAAGTACATGCAAATAAAACACACAAAAAAACGCACCACACTGGATAATGCCGATCATTTAACGATGTTTTTTGGGTCATTCTAGCGAGCCTTGGCGAGACTAAGAATCTAGTAGCAGCACGATGAGCGGGTAATGAAACAAATTTGACCACAAAGTGCTTGAATAGAAGAACCTGTATCACGCTCCTTCGTCGCTGTGCAGGGTGATGAGATACAGAAATATGCCACTCGCTGTTAAACGAGCGGCATTATCCGTTCTGGAGGCATTTTAGATTGTTTTCGTCAATAGCATTAAAGCGACGTTGTCCGCGGTTGAAATCTACGATTGCAGCGCTGGTAAAATCTTTGAAAGCTTGTCCAACGTTTCTTGGTACTCAGAGGCGCAATCGCTATCTGCCACGACGCCGCCGCCAGCCCAAGCGTAAAGTTTGTTTTGTTCCGCTACAAGAGTTCGGATAGTAATGCTGGTGTCCATACGACCATGGCGTGAAATGTAGCCAATACTGCCGCAATACGCGCTGCGTCGATGCGGCTCCAGTTCTTCAATAATCTGCATTGCGCGAACTTTAGGTGCGCCCGTAATTGAACCGCCTGGAAAACACGCTCGCAGCAAATCCGCAGGAGCGTATTGTTCATCCAAATTTGCACGAATGGTGCTCACCAAATGATGCACGGCAGGGAAGCTTTCAATATCGAACAGCTTTGGAACGTGAACGCTACCCGGTGATGCAACTCGACCAATATCATTACGCAGCAAATCGACAATCATCAGGTTTTCTGCCTGATCTTTTTCCGCTGTCTGCAAGTCATGGGCATTAGCGTTATCTTGCTTTGGATCTTCGCTGCGTGGTCGAGTACCTTTGATTGGTTTCGTTTCAATGACGCGATCTTTGAGCTCTAAAAAGCGCTCTGGAGAGATACTCAAAATCGAAGACTCAGGCATACGGATAAACGCTGAGAATGGCGCTTGGTTGGCGGACTCCAATTTCAGATACGCTTGCCACTCGCTGCCTTGATACGGTGCGTTAAAGCGCTGCGCCAAATTGATCTGATAACAGTCACCGCTCAACAAGTATTCTTGCACCTTGTCAAAGCGAGTGGCGTAGCTCTCTTTCGTCATGTTTGACTGCCAATCACCAGACAAAGCGAAGTCAACGGTTTGTTCTGCTTTTTGCTCGTTTAACCATTGCCAAGCTTGCTCGATGTTCTGACCGACTAAGCATGCTTTTTTTAGGTGGTGGTCAACAACAACGGCCCATTCATACAGACCTACCGCCATATCCGGCGTGTTGAGGTCCTTTTCTGCCACTTCTGGCATCGTTTCTACGCGGCGACCTAAATCGTAACTGAAGTAACCGAGCGCACCGCCGACAAAAGGCAGATCCAGTTCTTTATTTAACTCTACGTGAGGAAGCCACTGTTCTTGCAATTGATGAAGCAGCGTGAATGGGTCATCTTGAGTTGAATAGGCATTCGATGGCGTTTCAACTTGTGTGTTGTCGGCAGTGGTTTCTAACGTTGCAATCGGGTTGGCGACCAACACATCGAAGCGGCTATCGATATGCGTTTTTGATGCAGAACGCAGCAACATCGCCCAAGGTAGGTGTTGAATGCGAGAAAAAAGGTGAAGAGCAAACTCTGGTGCGTATTCCAACGCTTTAAAATCAATGAATTGATTGTCCATGTTGTTCATTTGTGTAATTTGTGACAAAGAGATCGTTCACTGCATGGCATGTCATGGGCAGCAAGAGTATCATATTCCTCTGTGTAGCCAAACTCCCTCTATTCATAGGGTTTTGAGATGGTTTACAAGTAGGCAACTTCAGCATTTCGTGTGTCGATATCAGCCGTTCGACAATTGTTTATAAAAAACGAAGCTCAAAAGAGCAATAAGCTCAACAAACACGATTGAAGCCAAGCCAATAATGGAAGCATAACTATAACGAGGCATGTAATGACGGTAATACGCAAGCAGGATGTGATCAGCAGTGTCGCTGATGCGCTACAGTATATTTCTTACTACCACCCGCTAGACTTTGTTCAAGCTCTTGAAAAAGCCTATCACCGCGAAGAGAGTCAAGCCGCGAAAGACGCGATTGCTCAGATCTTAATTAACTCCCGAATGTCCGCAGAAGGTCACCGTCCAATTTGTCAGGATACTGGTATTGTGACGTGTTTCGTCAACATCGGTATGGGCGTGCAATGGGATTCGACCGACATGACGGTTCAGCAGATGGTAGATGAAGGTGTTCGACAAGCGTACACGAACCCAGATAACCCGTTGCGTGCGTCAGTACTTATGGACCCTGCTGGTAAACGTATTAATACCAAAGACAACACGCCTGCCGTCGTACATATCAACATGGTTCCGGGCGATAAAGTTGAAATTCAGATCGCTGCGAAGGGCGGCGGTAGCGAAAACAAAACTAAGATGGTGATGCTAAACCCATCTGACGATATTGCTGAGTGGGTAGAAAAAACGCTACCAACTATGGGGGCGGGCTGGTGTCCTCCTGGCATGCTTGGCATTGGTATCGGCGGTACGGCTGAAAAAGCAGCGGTATTGGCAAAAGAATCTCTAATGGAACACATCGATATTCAAGAGCTTATCGACCGTGGTCCACAAAACGCAGAAGAAGAGCTTCGTTTGGATATCTTCAATCGCGTGAACAAACTTGGTATCGGTGCGCAAGGTCTTGGCGGTTTGACGACTGTTGTCGACGTTAAAATCAAAACTGCGCCAACGCACGCGGCTTCTAAGCCTGTTTGTTTGATCCCGAACTGTGCGGCGACTCGTCACGTACACTTCACGCTTGATGGTAGCGGCCCAGCAGAGCTAACACCACCTAAACTAGAAGATTGGCCAGATATCACTTGGGAAGCGGGCGAAAATACGCGTCGCGTAAACTTAGACACAATTACTAAAGAAGAAGTACAAGAGTGGAAGACAGGCGAAACGGTTCTTCTATCAGGTAAAATTCTGACTGGTCGTGATGCTGCGCATAAACGTATTCAAGGCATGCTAGATAACGGTGAAGGTCTACCTGAAGGCGTAGATCTAAACGGTAAGTTCATTTACTACGTAGGCCCTGTCGATGCAGTTGGTGATGAAGTCGTTGGTCCTGCTGGCCCAACAACATCTACGCGTATGGATAAATTCACCGACATGATGCTAGAAAAGACCGGCATCATGGGCATGATCGGTAAAGCTGAGCGTGGCCCTGCAACGGTTGAATCTATCAAGAATCACAAAGCGGTTTACCTAATGGCTGTAGGTGGCGCTGCATACTTGGTGGCGAAAGCGATCAAGAAAGCTCGCGTTGTCGCATTTGAAGATTTAGGTATGGAAGCGATTTACGAATTTGAAGTTGAAGATATGCCAGTAACAGTGGCTGTCGACTCAAATGGTGTTAACGCGCACCAAATTGGTCCAGACACTTGGAAAGTGAAAATTCAAGAGATGGAAGCATAAGGCAAAGGGCAATCTTGCTGCGTCTCAGTAGAGAGAATGTGACAAGGTGCTGATTTACCTAGCAAACAATTGACAAAAGTGCAGCGAAACCTGCACTTTTTGTCTATATAATTAAGGATATAAACCTTTAGGCATAGCAATCAAACGTTATGCGAACAATAATTAGGAGACGGCATGCCTCGTTTTATTCAGATTCTACAAATTATTCTTGCTGTAGTGATAGGTGGCTTTGTTGGCTATGACTTGATTCTTCACGGTATCAGCATCTTTGATGAAAAGTACGTGACCATCACATGTGTGTTGTGGCTGATTTTAGAAATCGCTCTATTTGTTATCTATAAGTTGATCGAAGACGACTAGGCTTAAAGAAAGCGGGTTCCTGTTTAACATAGTAATCAGCGCATATAGAGTTACTAATGCTGTAGATTAAGTAAGCCTCTGAACCACTCAGGGGCTTTTCTTTTTTTAATACAGCATCAAGCCGGATGTTTTGTTCATCTTTTATTAAGGTATATAAAGTTAAACTCATAGGATTCGGGATAGAACAGTATTCATAGCTCGAAATTCGAAGTCGCTGACAACGTTGTTTTAAAGTGGAGTAAGATAAAGAAGCGTAATGAAGAGAATTAAGAAAGAAGTTAATGACTTTATCAACAGAGGTATGGACTCTAATGTTCGAATTGCTGCCACCGGACTTTCTCGTGCCGGTAAGACGGCATTCATCACGTCATTAGTGAATCAGCTTCTTCATACTGCAACCCATGACAATTTGCCTCTTTTGACTGCGGCTAGAGATAAGCGCCTTATTGGGGCGAAGCGTGAGCCTCAATCGAATATGATGGTGCCACGCTTTGCTTACGATGAGGCGATGAGCCAAATTCATGCCACTCCACCTCAGTGGCCAGTACCGACACGTGATGTGAGTGAGATTCGCTTAGCGCTCAAGTACAAACCAAATAAAACTACGAAAAAGCTGTTGAGTAAAACCGCAATTTTAAATGTTGATATTATCGACTATCCAGGAGAGTGGTTGCTCGACCTGCCTTTATTGGACATGGACTTTGCAACGTGGTCGCAAACTCAGTTTGATGCACTTAAAGGCCAGCGTGGCGATTTAGCCAAAGCTTGGCTTTCTGAACTGGAGAAAGTGGATCTCTTTGCAGAAGTGAATGATAAACTACTTGAGAAAGTTGCACACACATACACAGAGTACCTTCATTCTTGTAAAGACTCTGGCCTTCATTGGGTTCAGCCTGGCCGCTTTGTATTACCTGGTGAGCTAGCAGGCGCGCCGGTGCTACAGTTTTTCCCGTGTCGTGTTGATTCAGAAAGCAAAGCGCCCAAGGGCAGTAACTTAGCGATGCTAGAAGCCCGTTTTCAGGAATACCAACAGAAAGTCGTGAAAGCGTTTTATAAGCATCATTTTGCGACCTTCGATCGCCAGATTGTACTGGTGGATTGTTTGCAGCCTCTCAATGCCGGTGATGAAGCGTTTTACGACATGCGCCAAGCGCTAGAACAGATCATGCATAGCTTCCGTTATGGTCGTAGTAGCTTTTTGCGTCGCTTGTTTTCACCAAAAATCGACAAAGTGTTGTTCGCTGCTACAAAAGCGGATCATATCACGCCCGATCAGCACCCAAATTTGGTGTCTCTGCTCCAACAAATGGTGCATCCAGCATGGCAAACGGCAGCCTACGAAAATATTGAGATGAGCTGCATGAGTATCGCTTCCATCCAAGCAACCACGACGGGGTTTATTTCCTCTGGAGATAAGACCATCCCGGCGTTACAAGGAACAACATTGGGTGGTGAGCCGATGACTATGTTTCCCGGAGAGGTGCCGAAAAAGCTACCAAATGCAGCTTATTGGCAAAACAACGGGTTTGATTTTACGTCGTTTCGTCCGATGCCCTCACCGAATGATGAGCCAGTGAAGCACATACGCTTAGACAAAGCACTGGATTACCTGATTGGAGATAAATTGAAATGAGTGAGTTGAAGCAAAAACAAGTTTTCTCTGAAAAGGTAATGGAAAAAGAGCAGCAATCGAATCAACCGGAGTTGACGGCGCAGCAAACATTCGGCGAAAAAGAAACATTTGTACCTGTTGAAGTTAAAGAAGCGCACCAGGAGACCGAACAGGAATTGCAACTCGAGTATGTCATTCGTCCAAAATCGGGCAGAAAATGGCTCGCGACTGGCGCATTTGCAACTTTTGCTGGTTTGGTTGGCTGGCAAGCGGTGGACTCGGTTATAACCGCAATTCAGGCTTCTGATTGGCTGGCCTTAAGCTGGACGGGGTTTATTGCTGCGATCGCTTCGCTTGGTTTAGGAGCTATGGGTAAAGAGCTTTGGAAACTGCGAAAACTACGAAATCATTTTAGTGTTCAAGAAGAAGCAGAAGCACTTGTTAATAGTGAGAGCGTTGGGAAAGGGAAAGCCTTTTGCGAAACCGTAGCAGAACAAAGTGGTGTGATGGCAGAGAATCCGGGCTTTGATCGTTGGCAGAACAGTATTAACCCTGCTCATAGTGACGCTGAAATTCTTGATATGTATGACTCGATGGTGGTGAGCCAACAAGACAAGTTGGCAACGAAAATCGTATCACAGCACGCAACCGAGTGTGCGGCCCTAGTCGCCGTGAGCCCTCTGGCTGCCGCTGATATGTTGCTGGTGGCGTGGCGAAATTTCAAAATGATCGACAACCTCTCCAAAGTATATGGGGTAGAGCTAGGTTATGCCTCTCGCATCAAGTTACTAAGAGCGGTATTTGTCAATATGGCGGCGGCTGGAGCCAGTGAGCTCGCTATTGATGCCAGTATGGATTTGATGTCGATGGATCTTGCTGGCAAAGTTTCTGCTCGTGCAGGGCAGGGACTAGGTGTTGGTATTCTAACGGCACGTTTGGGCTTGAAAGCGATGACCTTATTGCGTCCACTACCCTGGTATCCTGACCGTCAGGTTAAGTTGGGCACCATACGCAAGGCAGTGGCGGCGAAAGTTGCATCAATTACGATGAAACCGTAACGAATATCAACTTTGATGGATAGGATTGCTTGACGCCATTCCAAGCATGATAGAAACTACTGTCAACTTTTCCTGACAGTTGTGAATTGGGATATTTTAAGTGCGTCTTGAAGTCTTATGTGAAGATCGACTCGGCTTGACCCGAGAACTGCTCGATATTTTAGCGTCTAAAAGCATCGACTTGCGTGGTATCGAAATCGATATTAGCGGTATTATCTATTTGAATTGCCCGGATATTGATTTTGATACGTTTAGTGAGCTGATGGCTGAAATCCGCCGTATTCCGGGGGTGAAAGATGTACGTAAAATCCAGTTTATGCCGATGGAGCGCCACAATACGGAGCTGCTCTCGTTAGTTGATAACTTGCCCGATCCGGTTTTTGCCATTGATCTTAAAGGTGCCGTAGACATGGCAAACATGTCTGCACTTTCATTGCTTGGCCTTCACAAGCAAGAAGTGATTGGTACTCAAATCGGTGCTTTGTTACCAAGTGTTCGTTTCTCTCGTTGGTCTGAAGGTGTTAATGGTCGAACGCGGGAAAACCTTGTGATTGATGGCTTGGACTATGTTCTAGAGTTGATGCCCGTTTATATCCGAGACGAAGCGCAAAACTCGACTCTAGCGAGTACTCTAATGACGATTCGCTCTAGTCAGCAAGTTGCCAGAATTGAAGAAGCACTACCGCTGCATAATCCTCTGGGTTTTGAGCACTTTGTTGGTATATCGAACCGTCATAAAGCACTAATGAACCAAGCTAAGAAGCTGTCTGTGCTTGACCAACCATTGTTGATTGAGGGCGAAACGGGGACTGGCAAAGAAATGCTTGCTAAAGCTTGCCACAGCCGTTCTAGCCGCGCGAGCAAGCCATTCCTAGTTTTGAGTTGTGCTTCTATGCCTGACGATGTAGCAGAAACCGAACTTTTTGGTCATGCGCCGGGTTCATTCAATCATGAACAAGGCCACAAAGGCATCTTTGAGCAAGCAAATGGCGGCACGGTATTTCTTGATGAAATCGGTGAAATGAGTTCGCACCTTCAAATCAAGCTGTTACGTTTTCTACAGGATGGTAATTTCCGTCGTGTCGGTGCAGAAGATGAGATGCATGTCGATGTTCGTATCATCGCTTCAACAAAACATAACCTTGCCGAGCTTTCTGAAGCAGGAATGTTCCGTGAAGATTTGTATTATCGTCTCAACGTACTTACGCTCAGCATTCCTCCGTTACGTAAGCGCTCAAACGACGTTGCACCATTGCTTGAGTTGTTTGTGGCGAAACATGCTCAACAGCTTGGGATTGATAAGCCAGAGTTTGATGATGGTCTAGTTGATGCCCTTGCAAATTATCAGTGGCCAGGAAACATGCGCCAGCTGGATAACATGGTTCTTCGAGCGCTCACGGAAATGGATGGTGATATACTAAACGCGGATCACTTCAATTTACCTCAGCCTCAGTCAGTCGGCGCTGGTAGTGCAACGCTTAACATCGACGGTTCTTTGGATGAGATCATGCGTGATTATGAATCTCAAGTTCTGGAACGTTTGTATCAGTCATTCCCATCAAGCCGCAAGCTTGCTAAGCGCTTGAATGTATCGCATACCTCAATCGCTAATAAACTGCGTGATTACGGTATACGTAAGAATTAATCGAATTGAACGAAAAGACGGAATTAATCATTTGTAATGGAAGATAACAGCTCATCTATCGCCGTTCATAAGTTGGACGGTGACTTGCTTCTTCGTACCGCTGAAATCGGTGACGCAGATATGATTGCCGAATATTTTCAAGCCAACCGAGAATACCTGAAACCGTTTGAACCGAAACGTGAAGAGGCTTTTTTCTCAGTGAACGGTTGGTTGCAAAAGCTTATCAAGCTCAATGAGCTGCATCGAATGGGATTGGGGTATTATTGCCTTTTAGTCAGAGCCTCTTCGGGTGAAATGCTAGGTACGATATCCTTTAGTAGTTTGAGTCGTTTTCCTTTTTATTCTTGTAACGTCGGATATTCTCTCGCTGAAAAAGCGCAAGGGCATGGTTATATGCGTCGTGGATTAACCATGGCTTGCGACTACATGTTTAACGTTCAGAAACTGCATCGTATTCAAGCTGGCTACATGCCTCACAATAAACGCAGTGAAGCTGTGCTAGAGCATGTAGGTTTCAACCGAGAAGGGTATGCAAAAGATTACCTTTTGATTAATGGTGAGTGGCAAGACCACGTTCTAACTTCGCTTATTAATCCGAATTGGCAGCCAGAAGGGCGATAGTATGGAACGATTGGAAAAGCAGTTAGCACTTGTAATCGAGCTCGATAAACTCAAAAGCATTTTGCGCCGAACTCGAGTTAAAAGTGCTGAAGGGCGCCTCGAAAATAGTGGTGAGCATAGTTGGCATGTCGCACTGATGGCAATATTGATGGAAGAGCATGCGAATGCACCTGTTGATATTTGCCGAGTGATGAAAATGTTATTGATACATGACGTAGTAGAGATCGACGCGGGCGATACCTTTGTTTATGATACTGCTGCGTCTCAAGAGCAAGCAGAAAAAGAAATTAGAGCCGCAGAGCGCTTGTTTGGTATGTTACCCAGCGATCAGGAGCAAGAGCTATTGGCGCTTTGGCATGAATTTGAAGCCGCGCAGACCGATGATGCTAAGTATGCAAAAGCACTCGATCGGTTAATTCCAATGCTCTTGAACTACCATAATAATGGTCAGAGTTGGAAGGAACATGGTGTCTCACGCGAACAAGCACTTACCATTAATAAACGAATTGAATTTGGCTCTGTTACCTTATGGGACAAAGCGAAAGAGTTGATTGAAGAAGCCACAGAGAAAGGTTGGCTGAAATCGTAATAAAGGAGACTGAATGTCTTATTTGCCTTTGGACGAATACCAAAGAAAATGGATTTTTACGCATCAGTCGATGCCTGTGCCAGAAGAAGATTTGGCTTTTATTAAGCCGATGAGCCAAGCCCGTTCAGCACAATTTTGGAAAGAAAATATCAGTGCTCAAAGCCCTGATATGGATAGACTTAGTTCCCAAGACTGGCCAATGAATGAGGCGAATTGGTCTGAAACTGTGGATTGGATGGCTGCGTGGGAGTCGGATGATCCTGACATGCCAGCGGAAGTTGAGGCACATATCGATTGGCAAGACGATGTGACCGTTTACTTTTGCTACGAGAAGTACAATGTCATCGAAACGAAATGGTCTATTTTTAAAAAGCACTGGAAGAACTTTCTCTTTTATGATGATGGTCCGATACTAATAGGACGTCGCCGTTCGCAAGCACTTTGGTTTGATTCAAAAGGCAATGTGAAACTCGGTGTTCGTCAATAAAGAGTTATAAAACAAAGCCACCTTTCGAGGTGGCTTTGTTTTTCTAAAGGCTGGATAATGGACTCAACACACCACCAGCCCCGCGCTCGATAACGTGAGTATAGATTTGCGTGGTTTTCACATCAGTATGCCCTAATTGTTCCTGAACAGTTCTAATGTCTGCGCCAGATTCCAATAAGTGCGTGGCAAAACTGTGTCTTAGTGTGTGGCAAGTTACAGTTTTCTCAATGCTTGCGTCGCTTGCCGCGCGCTTTACTGCTCTTTGTATTGCGCTTTCATTGATATGATGCCTTCTGAGTTCACCAGTGTCTCGATCTGCGCTTAACTTTGTTGATGGAAACAAAAAGTGCCAGTTAAAATCTAGCTCCGCTTTTGGGTATTTACGTCGTAAACCTTCAGAGATATATACGCCCGCATAACCAGGCATGTGCCTATCTTTAAAGTAGTAGTTTCTTGCTAAATTAACTTGAGCTTTGAGTGGTTCATGTAGTTCTTTGGCTAATGTGACTGTACGATTTTTACCTCCTTTTCCTTGCCAAACGCGAACTGCACCATAATCATAATCGATGTCTTGAACTCTTAAGCGTAAACATTCCATAACTCGAAGCCCGGAGCCGTAAAGTAGCTGAATATGGAGTCTATACCTCGGGTCGATATGCTGAACGAATCTTCGGATCTCCTCCCTGGTTAACACAACGGGAAGTTTCTTTTCGGTCAAGGATTTCTGAAATCTCATATCAAGTGATAGTGGGGTTTTAAAATAATCACGATATAAAAATGATATTGAGTTCAGCGCCAAAGCTTGCGTTTTTACCGCAACTTTTTCTTCTACCGCTAAGTAACTCAGAAATTGAATGACATCATCTTCTGCTAGTGTTGATGGGTGGGCGAGCTGGTGAAAAGTGATAAAACGTTTTATCCAAAATAGATAACTTTCGATAGTTTTATTCGCATAATGACGAGTAAGCATGTGCTCTTTTACACTAAGTAAAAACTGACTTTTCATGATAAATTAACCTGTTTATTTATACAGCTCCGTTAATGTATCACCACTTTTGAAATTAGCGTGCTGTGCGCCGCCTAATTGCGCGCGCCACCACACATATTCATACTGTTTTTCTATTTGTTTCATGCATATAAGTGCTACGATTGATAGCGCTTTTGATAAGAAAGAAGGCGGTAGCCTGCCAGAAAAACGGCAAATCGCCGTATAGAAAGCGTTATATGCAATGGATTGGAATATTTATGAAAGGATTTAATAGCATCTTAACTGGTTTTTCCTGGGGAATGGGTTTCTCAGTTGCACTTATTCTGAGTGGCTTGGTTTATACAAAGTTCGTTGAACCATCGCTCGGAAATATTCTTGAGGACAAAGAAATCGATGATAAAGCAATTGAGTATTTGGCAGATTTCAAAACTGCCTATGGTTTAACATTGGATAATGTCTTCAAAGATGGGGACGATGTGCGTTTGGCTGTCGTACAGGAAAACCTTACTGAAGAAGCGCTATATTCTCGTGAGGTTTTAGCATCTGCCTTCGATGTGAATGGTAATTTTATTGGTAATTGTATCGGCGAAAATGAAATCTTCATTATGCAGCCAAAGGAAACCTCTTATCTTGAAATCAAATGTGGGTTTGTGCCGTCGCAAGTCGAGCAAATCGAATCGTTTAAGTTAAGGGTCAAGCCGATTTAGTAAGCACCAGAAAATTGCATATAACAAACTGTTCAAGAGGGATTCGCAACGCGTGGCATTTTCACTATGCGTTGGTTTTAGTGATTAAGGTGGTTTGCAGAGGCATCGGTATTGCGTTGCTCACCCCTTAACAGGGCGTTATGTACTTTAAGGAAAATTGTAACCAACTCTAAAGGAGTGAGAGTGATAGATCATTTTGAAATTAAGGTAGTTGCATTCGAAGAATGTCGTGTGTTTTACAAGAATGTGCTAGAGCCATTGGGTATTGAACTCAAGTGGTCAGATGAAAATGCTGCTGGCTTTGGGCTTTCGAGCGAGCCAAATGTAAGGTTTCTAATTGAAAAAGGCGTCAGTAATTCTAAGTGCCATATTGCTTTTTCTGCATCAAACAAATTACAAGTTTCTGCGTTTCATCAAGCGGGGTTATCTTTAGGTGGTAAATGCAACGGTAAGCCTGGTTTACGAAAACACTATGCTCCAAACTACTACGCTGCGTTTTTGATTGACCCTGAGGGCAACAATGTGGAGTCAGTAGTGTACCTTTAGCACGTACATAACAAATTGTTCAAGAGTGATTCGGCACGCGTGGCATTTTTACTATGCGTTGGTTTTAGTGGTTAAGGTGGTATGCGGAAGCTTCGGTATTGCGCGCCTCACACCTTAACAAGGCGTTAACTTACTGCATATAAAACAGAGCCTTAAAGCTAGTTTGAAATCTTGTTTTTAACATCTCTCAGCGTGCTTGCTTAAGTTGCTTGCAAAAGACTCTTTTCTCGTCAAAGTAGTTCTGGATTCTGGATTCTGGATTCTGGATTTTTAGTTGGCGCTATTGACAATGGTGAGCGGTGAAAATAGCAATTCCAATCCAAGCATCGTTGGGTGAATTTCCGTGAGACTCTCAGGGTGGCATTAATGGTTCAAGTTCAAGCCAGTTCAAAGTTTGGCGTAGTTCTAGGGAAAGTTTCACTTTTCAGTTGTAGAATCACTCCGTAAACAGGCTTAAGGTATTGAAAGTAATAAGTTAACAAGGCGTTCAAGAGGGACAGTCAACGCGTGGCGAATTTGGCTCAAATCTTGGTATTTGTGTTTATGGTGGTAAATTTAAGTTTGGTGGTAGCGCGTTGCTGCCCCTTAACGCGGCGTTAGTTGCCAACGAGGAAAACGCAGCTAAAACAGAGTGTTTAGGTCTAATCGTTCGTGTGCTTTGTTCTATTTTGCACTTCGAACTTCGGGTTCTTGGTTAGCGGAAATTGAGCTTCGATCTTTTCCTAGTTTGGTTTGCCGTTTCAGAAACCGATTTACTTGTTGAAAGTCAGCTTTGTGGCATTGTTTCTCCAAAAGGTCTTTTTGGTGTTGTCAGTTCGTTTTCTACGGCGTTGCGTGTTCCAAGTGGTTTCAGTGACAGGCGCTTTGAAACTACGTCTGATTTGAGTGTTTCAGGACACGAGAAATAGGTGTTGGCAAAGCGTCAATAAACCTTAAATAAAAGCCTTGGGTCTGGCAACTAACAAAGCATTCAAGAGGGATTCACAACGCTTGGCAGTTTTGGTTTGAATTGGCTTAAGTGTTTACGGCACAATAGGTTAAGTTCGGTGGTGGCGTTGTTCACCCCTTAATGCGGCGTTATAACACATAGCTACTTCAGTAAAAGTAGCTATGATGTATTTATTAATTACTACAATTTAGTTGTAGATTACTCTGTTCTAGAAACTTAACTAGCTCACCTGAAAGGGTTTGGCATTCCACATCTGTAAAATAAGTGCTCTCATTGTTGTAGATGTGTTTTACAGTATTTTTCCAGCCAATATCATTTCCGCCTAAAGTAAGTAACCGTTCAGCAGTAACTATCGACAGTTCATCTAAACCTTTACACTCGCCTTTGTTTAAACAATCGCTACGTGCTTTTAAGTAATCAAAGTAAACAGAATATGCGTCTTTCTTATCGTTGTCTGCATTGTCTGATTGCCAAATTACAAGAGAAAAAGCTAGCGTCGCGGTAGTTAGAATCTGAGGTAAAATCGTGCCAATAAAATTGGAAACTGAGTTGTTATTGTTCATTTGTGTTACATCGTAATATGAAAGGGCGCGCATGCTACTTTAGGTATTAGTATACTGTCAACAAAAACAGTGGGTTGTGTTATAACAAACTGTTCAAGAGGGATTCGCAACGCGTGGCATTTTCATTATGCGTTGGTTTTAGTGCTTAAGGTGGTATGCGTCGGCATCGGTATTGCGTTGCTCACCCCTTAACAGGGCGTTATAGCTCAGAGGAGTATCAAATTGGCGGAATTAGAAAATAGTAAAGTTAAAGAGTTGTTAAGGAGAACGAAACTTACGACTAAATCTAGGTATAGAGCAAACGAAAGGCTATCTACTCACCAGAAAGTATCGCAGTGGACAGTAGCCTTTATTTCGGCTGCATTGGTTTTTATACCTCTGTTTCAAGCATACGGTGTTGAACTCACTATTTCCGATCAACTTTTAAATAGCTTTCAAGCCATACTTGCAGTAATGGTACTTGTATATTCTTTGCTACTTGGTCAAGAGAACTTTGTTTCTCGAGCCGAAGCGATGCATCGGAATGGCGTGGAACTTGGAAAATTCGCACGCAAGCTAAGGGGCTTGCCTGAAGACTATGAAGCTTACGATGAACTTGTAGAAGAATACTACGACATCCTAGAAAAATACGAAAATCACAAGCCAGTGGATTATCTCTTTACTAGGTTACATTACAAACCAGAAAAATGGCAGGATTGGCCAGAGTATCTTTGGTTATATGTCAGGGCTCAGTTTTTCATGTGGTTGGGGTATACGCATTACATTGTGGCGATATCGTTTGTAACGTATGTTTTTTATTATCTGTTTTCGAACATCAAATGAGCTATAACAAAGCATTTAAGAGTGATTCCCAACGCATGGCATTTTTCATTCCATCGTTGGGTTTTGTGTCTACGGTGGTATGGGTAAGTTTCGTGGTAGCGTTGCTCACACCTTAATGCGGCGTTAGCTCTCAGGGAGAATATATGAAGCTTGAAAAAACAGATGTGGCGGCAATTCTTGGAAAGGGGCTCGCTGGTGCCATACCAATAGTCGGTCCTCTAGCCGCTGAGGTTATAGGTGCAGTGATTCCTAATCAGCGCATGGAACGAATCGAATCACTCTTAGAAAGTTTGGAAGCAAAAGTTAAGGAAGCCGAAATACATAATATTGAGGAAAAATTTTCTCAGCCTGAGTTTGTTGATCTGCTTGAGGATGGATTCATTCAAGCGTCGAAAGCTTTAAGTGTAGAACGTCGAGAGTACATCTCATCACTTCTAAAGAACAGTCTCACCGAAGAACAAGTAAAGTATCAAGAATACAAAAAACTGTTAGTTCTACTTAATGACTTGAACGACATTGAAATATTGCTTCTAAAATCCTACACGCTTTATCAAGGTGACGACGAATATGATGAGTTCTGGGGAGTGCACGAAGACATACTAACACCTCCTATGGTCTATATCGGGTCTTCAGACGAAGACCTTGATAAAGAAGCTATTTTTGCCACTTACAAAACAAGGTTGGTTACTCTTGGTTTACTTCGTGTTACTTATCGAAAACCTAAAAAAGGTGATATGCCAGAATTTGACGAAAAAACTGGTATGGTAAAAGCAAGTGGAAACAGTATTACTCATTTGGGTCGTTTGCTTCTGCGAAGTATAGATTTAGCAACGGCGGACTAAAGAGCTAACAAACAATTTAAGAGTGATTCAGCACGCTTGGCATTTTTGGCTTGGGTTTAGTTTAGTGTTTACGGTGTTCTAGTTGAGTGTCGTGGTTGCGTGCTTCACACCTTAATTGGGCGTTATGTTTAATCACGTAAAATCAGTGGCTTGTGTCTTTTCTTTGCGCCATAAGTCATTCTGTTTTGGTCTTTTAGCGAATTGGCATCGTTTGACGTTGTTTTCAAAGTTCAATGTAGTCAAACTTATGATTTAACTAAATTTTTAGCTTCTGGTTTTGATTGCAAAAGTAAGTCGGGTTAAACTTCAGCATAGTTGAACGTAAGGTATTGAATCTTAAACATAACAAACAGTTCAAGAGGGATTCACAACGCGTGGCATTTTTACTATGCGTTATTTTTAGTGTTTAAGGCGGTATGCAGCGGCTTCGGTATTGCGTTGTTCACCCCTTAACTGGGCGTTATGCTACGAATTTAATTTAGAGGTAATATGAACGAAGGTACAATTGAGATAGCTAAGCTAATAGCTCAATACGATGTTGCAATAATTGCTGGCAGTGTAGCGTTGATCACTTCTGCAGTTACATCATTTATAGGTCCATGGTTACTAGAGAGACGGCGTGCATTGATAGAAGAAAATGCACTCTGGGGACCAAGCAAAAATATACTGCGAGAAATGCTGGACAATAGCTCTCCTGGACAAGGGCGTAGCTTTGAAACACTTCAAAGAGTAACTGGTTTACCACACGAACAATTATGTCGTCTTCTAATTGGTATTGGGGCTCGAGGTTTTACTCGTGACGATGGAACAGTTGCGTGGATCTACAAGAAAGATAGACCCTTTAAAAGGCAATCGAATGTTTCGTAGCATAACAAACTGTTCAAGAGTGATTCGCAACGCGTGGCATTTTTACTATGCGTTGCGTTTGGTGCTTAAGGTGGTATGCGGAAGCATCGGTATTGCGTTGCTCACACCTTAACAGGGCGTTATGTGCTTGGAGGAAAAATGCAATATATCGAAGTCAAAAGTAGCCAGATTCCGCTAGATTTGCTGCTTGAAGCTGATCCTTCTGAAGCGAGTATTTCTTCATATTTATCCGATTCATGGTGCTTTGCTGCACTAGACAATGGGCGTGTTTTAGCCGCTTGCATAGTGAAGCCACAAACCAATAGGCTTGCTGAGATATTCAATGTCTCTGTATATCCAAAGTTAAAAGGTCAAGGTGTTGGTTCTGAATTGCTTAAGTCAGTTCTGTCTCAGTTATCGAGTAAGGGAATCTCTCGTGTTGAACTGGGTACAGGTACCTTTGGTTATCAACTGACTTATTATCAGCGTCTTGGCTTTAGGGTTGACTCAATCGTCAAAGATCACTTTTTACTGAATTATCCAGAGCCAATCTATGAAAATGGTATTCAACACAAAGACATGCTGAGATTGTACGCACAACTTTAGTACGCACATAACAAAGCGTTCAAGAGGGATTCTCAACGCATGGCAGTTTTGGTTAAAAGTTTAGCTTTTGTGTTTATGGCACAATGGTTTAACTTGGGTGGCATCGCGTTGTTCACCCCTTAACGCGGCGTTAGTTTCATCGGAGTAGTACGAAACAATGGTAAAAGAAACAATTAACTCCTTGAAAGGAGTTTTATATGAACGTATTAGTAGCCCTTTATGGGGGACGTACTTTATCTCCTTTGTTGTATACAATTGGAGCGCAATCCTAATATTAGCCAGTGATCCGAAACCAATGGCTGAAAAGGTCGAGTTAATTAAAACGACTTATGTGTACACTGATGGCAACTTCAATATAGGGGTTGTTTTGTATCCCTTAATGATGTCGGTATTCTTACTGCTAGCCATCCCTTTCTTGCAAACTCTGCATTATATTTACTCTGAATATATGAAGACTCAGGGTAAAGTCAGACGAGACAAATTTGAAGAAAAAACGCGATTGACGGTTGAACAAAGCAATGAGTTAAGGCAACGCATTTTTAACATTCAAACTTCTAGCCGAGAGATGACATCGTTTCAAGATCAGGAAATCAACTCACTTAAAGAAACTATTTCGTCATTAAAATCGCAGTTAGAATCTAGTGAGCAGGACGAAGAAATGGGGCTGTTGGTTGAACAACTTCAGAAAGTTCAGTCAGAGAAAGCTGAACTATCGGCGAAGGTAGCAAAAGTAGAATTAGAGTTGGCTAATAATCGGGCATATATCAAGACTGATGCAGTTGATATTGAATATGCTTTTGCTCGAATCATTGGTAATGAAATTGGAGCTAGAGGCACAGAACATGATGCTGATATCTTTAGAGGCGGAGACATAAGTCATATTTCTGATGCACTGGATAGTGCTATAGCTAGCATTGAATTGCGCTTAAATAGTATCCATTTTTTGCCAAGTGACCATGAAAGTGGTGGAATTGCTGCTCAACTAGGGGTGGCAATTATGCAATTGAAGCGCACAAGTAAGTCGATGAAAGAACTCACGGTGTACGAGCCGAATGATTATCATTGGGGAATAGTTGCCAACCTAATGACTGTTATCAATACACTTCTGGAGTTTGCTGAAAGAAATAAAACTAACAAACTGTTTAAGAGTGATTCGCAACGCGTGGCATTTTGACCATGCGTTGGTTTAAGTGTTTAAGGTGGTATGCGGTAGCTCCGGTATTGCGTTGCTCACACCTTAACAGGGCGTTAGGCTTCTTTCTAGAAAATGGAGGTAACTTTGATAAAGGTATTTATTACGGCTAGTGAAATAGTATTGCTAATCGTTGCTCTAATTATTGGCGCTTTCTGGATAAAGCAACCTGACGCAAACTATGAACCTATTCTTGTGTTTCTGAGCTTTCTTTTACCCATGTTAGAGGTAGCAAGACGCAAAGTGAGCAACAAACAAGTTGATATGGTTCCGCAAACTACATCCTATGCTAGGCGCTATCTTGATCAGCCTCATCAATGTCACTTTATCAATAATCTTCCCAACCTAAAGAAAGCTGTAGAGCAAAGCTCACAAGAGTTATGGGACAGTGGAATTACAGCAAACATGCGGCAAGGTAGTTACGATCTAATCCATTCGTTGCAAGATTACTGGGTTTCTCTTGCTGAATTTTTCCCACCGTTACACTTTGACGGTAAAGAGCCACGCGCTTACATTTCTGATTACACACAAAGTCGGTTCTCGTTTCACAGATCAAACCTAGAACCTGATGGGGCTGGTACTGGAGGCTCCATTGTTCACGTGATGGCAGGCGGTGGTGTTATTCAAGATCTGGAGAATATGATCGAAGAAACAGTCTGCACATTATCTTCAAGCACTGATACGATAGATTTTGAGAATTGGAAAAAGCGATGGCGCGGCAAAGCCTAACAAACTGTTTAAGAGTGATTCGCAACGCGTGGCATTTTTACTATGCGTTGGTTTAAGTGATTAAGGTGATATGCGGCGGCATTGGTATTGCGTTGCTCACACCTTAACAGGGCGTTAACTAACTCCTTCGATCCAGTTAATAAATTAAAGAGAAATGTTTATATGACATCAAAAGAACACTTTAAACCAATACCATGTCATGCAGACTACCTAAAGAGACTTTCTAACCCATATGGGATGAAATGTAATCGACTGCTTGATGACTTTGATTTTTACTATAAAAGTGGCAAAGTCGATTTATATGATGTGAGCCTTGCAGGTCTTTCTCTAACAAGTTGTCTATACCATAAGGTTGGTGACATAGAATCCAGTCTTAGAGCGATGGATATGCATCAGTACTTTGATATTAAATTAGTACAGTCACAGCTATTCAGTGATGAAGAGACGATTTCTGTGGTACTCCCTAAAGCAGAGGTGACTTTAGGAGCGAAGACAGTTCAACACATCGCCATCAGTGGGGCACATCTGATAGATTCAGCTTGGCTATCTTTATTCTGTGAGCAAGTGAGCGATATAGAATACCTTGCCAACTCAGCCGATCACCCAAGCACTGAGTGGTCTAATGTTCGGTCTCATACCTTCTTTGAACTCCAGATGGCCATGCTTGGAATAAAATCTGGCGACGTTAAGTCGTTAATTCAGAAGTTTATTGATGTAAGTACTCCTGAGTATCTTGAGGGTTTAGCCTTTGAACACGCAAACCTTATCAATTTACCAACGATTAATGTGATGATAAAAGTCCTAAATAAATCAGGTTGTGGTGAAGCGGAATATCAAGAAGTAATGTATGAAGCGGTCAAAGGGCACCACAAGTATTGGAGTCAAAAAAAATTAAAGGAAGAGTTAACTGGCTATTTTTCTGTGCCTTTATTGGCACTTGCAAAGCTTGCTTACCAGAAATACGGGTTTCGCTTGGGGTTTGAAACGGATTATGTTCCAGAAGCCTTCTATACCCGTAATATGCCCGAGCCGAGCTATAGCTTTTTAGATATTTACAAATCGTAGTTAGTTAACAAACTGTTTAAGAGTGATTCGCAACGCGTGGCATTTTTACAATGCGTTGCGTTTAGTGTTTAAGGTGGTATGCGGGAGCCTCGGCATTGCGTTGCTCACACCTTAACAGGGCGTTAAAAGTAAAATTATAGGTTCTTCGAATAATGTCAGATAAATTAGAACAGTGCTTACTAGATTATTATGACTATCATCATTCCATACTGCTACCTACGCTCTATGAAATTGATGAAAAAGTGTCTAGTAATACCCTTAAGTTACACCAAGCAATTGGCTTTAATATGGTGATTGCTCATGCTCTTGATTACATGCTCGCAATACAAAAAGAGCGTACTGATGAGCAAGTGAGTCGAAAATCGATTATGCAAAAGCTTGATATTGGCTATCACATTGAAGGTGGCAGGTTTACCAATAACAAGTTTCAGCTAATTGATGCAGTAAACAATTCCATGAAACATATCACTCTTGCTCCAAATCGATACAAAAAACTTATAGATGAATATGGCCATATGAGTTTTCGACTCTTGGTTGAAGATGCTGGTGTGGTTTATATGAAAACTGAACGTTATCAGTTTGATTATGGTCGTATTGTACTACGAAGTATTTCAAAAATTCTTGGATTCTCATACGAAGAGCCAGACATTATTTTGAGTACGATTGATGGCGAAGATGGCTATATAGATGCTTATGATCCTTACTTGGATTCTTCAGACCCTTCAACTGCAATTGATCGAATGATTGAGTATTGTAACCCGACTTGCTTTGATTGTGATGAAGGTGAAAGTGAGTGTACCTGTGAAGAGTTTAGGTATGGTGATGTTTCGGGGGAATTCAGTCCAGATATTGATCATGAATTTGACGTAGAATCAACAATGGCTGAAATAGGATCAAGCTGGAAATAGCCACACTCTAGGTCTAGTGTGTTTTACTTTTAACAAAGCATTTAAGAGTGATTCGCAACGCTTGGCAGTTTCGCTTCGCTCAAGTATAGCCAAGCGCCGCTCACACCTTAATGCGGCGTTATGTTGTCAAAGATTAAGTATGAAGATTTTAATATTATTTATAGCGGCATTATTGTCTGGCTGCGCTGGTTTAATTGAAAGTGCTAGTTCCCCAAATTATCGAGAACACAAAGCTCGGGACAGTGTATCGCCTAGGAATCATAAAAGTTCAAGGAGAAACAAATTAGTCGGTACTGTTGTGCTCACGTTTAATATTAATAGTCAGGGTGATGTGATTGACATAATGGTTACTGATTCTGTACCTAAAGGAGTATTCGATGCTGAAGCTGTGCGAATATTATCAAAACGGAAGTATGCGCCTTCCGAAAAAGGGGAAACTGGCCCTAAAAAAGCTAAGTTCGAGTTTAAAATTTGACACATAACAAACTGCTTAAGAGGGATTCGCAACGCGTGGCATTTTTGCTATGCGTTGATTTTAGTGCTTAAGGTGGTATGCGGCGGCTTTTGTATTGCGTTGCTCACCCCTTAGCAGGGCGTTATAACCTTAGAGGGAAAAATGGAACTTAGAGTATTTGAAAAGGAAGATCATGACCTGCTTATCGGTTGGATCGACTCGGATAAATTGAATTATCAATGGGGTGGTCCAAACTTTGAGTTTCCATTGGATTCAGTGCAAATTTCTAAACACTGTTCCCAAGAGCAAGTGTTTCCGTTTATCTTTGTTGTCTCAGGTCAGAACGCTGGCTATGTTGAACTATTCAAAGTTTCAGATTCGCACTTTAGGATTTGCCGCGTATTTGTTTCAGACAGCTTTCGTGGAAAGGGCATTTCAAAGCGTATGCTTGGTCAATTAGTCGATCTAGCAAAAGAAAAATACAGCGCTAGCTTACTATCACTAGCTGTATTTGAACGAAACATAGTTGCGAGAAATTGCTATGAATCGCTTGGTTTTACCGTTATAGCGCATGAAAATGGCTCTCGTTCTTTCGACGGTGAGGTTTGGGGTCTTTTACGTTTGGAAAGACGGTTATAACAAAGCATTTAAGAGTGATTCCCAACGCTTGGCATTTCCAGTTCAAGGTTGGGTTTTGTGTTTACGGTGTAATGGTTTAGGTTCGGTGGTAGCGTTGCTCACACCTTAATGCGGCGTTAGTACGGGTTTGACATCAAAGGTCATAAGCTTTGGTGTTTATCTGTTTTGGCACTTGTCTTTACACCTTTTAGTTAGTGCCTTTCACGTTCTTTCCGGTGGCACTATATGCGAAGTGTTCGCTTTGATTTCACCGTCTACGGTTTCTAACTCTTATCCTATTTGTTTGGCGCTTTTTCATTTTCGTGGTGGCTTTTGAGAGAACCTTGATTATTTTTGGTGTGGCTATTGAAGTACGAGGAAAGAATCCTTTTCTAATTTGAAGCCAGTGAAAGTAGGGCAGTTCAGTACGTTTTTCTTCTAGCCAACTCACGTTTCTCAATGGCGGTAAAGTTTTGTAGCTGCCCGTCTCATTTCAATGTTCAAAGCCTTTCATATCATGCCACTTTTCAATATCTTGGAGCGCATAAATAGAATTAGCGCATGTACTAACAAATTGCTTAAGAGTGATTCGTAACGCGTGGCATTTTTACTATGCGGTGGCTTATGGTGATTAAGGCGCTGTGCGGTAGCTTTTGTATTGCGTTACTCACACCTTAGCAAGGCGTTATGCATTAACGGAGAATTTAGTAATTGAGTACAGAAAAGAAATCACGAGACGAAAGAGTTACGTTTCGAATGAATAAAAATGTAAATAAGATTTCGGTTACGTATGATCCTTTGCGGGACGGTTTAATAATTCCTGAGGTAGATCCTAGTACAATTCGTATTGAGCGCAGCTATGAAAGAGCTTCAGGCAAGCCGAAAGTTTTAACTAGTGTTCAAGGTCTTAGTGATTTCGCAGCATTTGATGTTGATACCATGCTACTGGAAGAATACGATTACATTATCAGTGTTGACACTAATTCTCGTGAATACAATGGTCAGAAAATTAGTATTTGTACTTGTTATCAAGTACCAGGAAGAGCTTCGCAGTACACTGTTACCGACGGTGTCCCCTTTGTGCACCTCGGTTCGTTCATCATAGTGAATCCACAGCCTAATCTAAACCCTGAACTTATAGGTTGGCATCTTGTAATTACGAACTTTTTGCAACTTCCCTTCGATACAGGTAAAGAAATGCTCGCGATCATTGTAGATAGTGAAAAAGACTCATTGCCAGATTTCAATAAGCGTATTAAGCCCTATTTTAATTCGAGTTATTTACATCACCAAGTAAAGCTTTGTTACGCATCAGACAAAGATAAGGATACGTTAGCAGGGCAAATGCTAAAAATGTGTCATAACATGTCAAATCAGATTTTTAGACAGATTCAGAGTGAGAAAGCAGTTTTACCTAAGCTAACCAGTGGCTACGATTTCTGCGATGGTTTCGTGCAAATCGAGAGTATAAATGCATAACAAACTGTTTAAGAGTGATTCGCAACGCGTGGCATTTTTACTATGCGTTGTGTTTGGTGTTTAAGGTGGTATGCAGCGGCTTCGGTAATGCGTTGCTCACACCTTAACAGGGCGTTAGTACGGGTTTGACATCAGAGGTCATAAGTTTTGGTGTTTATCTGTTTTGGCGCTCGTATTTACACCTTTCAGTTAGTGCCTTTCACTTTCTTTCCGGTGGCACTATATGCGGAGTGTTCGCTTTGATTTCTGCGTTTACGGCTTCTAACTCTTAGCCTATTTCTTTGGCGCTTCTTCATTTTTGTGGTGGCTTTTGAGAGAACCCTGATTACTTTTGGTGTGGCTGTTGAAGTACGAGGAAAGAATCCTTTTCCAATTTGAAGCAAGTGGAAGTAGAGCAGTTCAGAGCGTTTTTCTTCTAACCAACTTTCGTCTTTCAATCGGGGTAAAGTTTTGTAGCTGCCCGTCTCACTTCAGTGTTCAAAGCCTTTCATATTATGCGATTTTTCAATATCTTGGAGCGCATGAATAGAAGTAGCGCATGTACTAACAAATTGCTTAAGAGTGATTCGTAACGCGTGGCATTTTTACTATGCGGTGGCTTATGATGATTAAGGCGCTGTGCGGTAGCTTTTGTATTGCGTTACTCACACCTTAGCAAGGCGTTATGTGTTTCCGAAAAATTGAGGTTTCGATGATAGATTTGGATGTAGTCGCGAAGATTGCGGGCGTACTCGGTTTTATTATTAGTGTTCTTACGTTTTGTTTAACAAGGTATGAGCGCAGAGCCAATTGTGTTGTCGAAATCGTCGTTGGTGACTTATCTAGCTATTCGGAAGAATTTTCTCCTGACGAAGAGTTATTAGAGGAAACTCTAAAAATTCGAGTTACGAATATCGGAGGACAACCAGTAATATTAAAACCAGAGTCGTTTTACTTTTCTGCTTTAGGTAAGCGTGTTTCTAAGTTTCAAAATAGGATCGACTGGTTTGGTATTGGAAAGCTTTCGTCACCTCTCAATCCCGGCACTTCGTGTGATGTTGGCACTATTACGGACTCTGTTCTTGAAGAGCTCGGTTTTAAAAGCTTAGATCAGTATTGTAATCAGACAGATTTTGCTAAAACAGATGTGCCCATCGAGGCAGGTGTTTCAGACTTAAAAGGTCGCACCTATAAAAGTAAAGATTTCTCATATTTTTACTATGTAAACTCATTGGAAAGAAACACATAACAAAGCGTTTAAGACGGATTCACAACGCTTGGCATTTTTAGTTTTAATCGGCTTTTGTGTCTACGGGACAATAATTTAGGTTGGGTGGTCGCGTTGTTCACCACTTAACGCGGCGTTAGAAGTTTTAGGAATAAGTATGGGACGCAGGAGAGAACTAGGTAGTATTGCAAGCGGTATTATTGGCTCGTTTCGGAGTAGAAACAATGATGTTGAAGGTTATTGGGGCATCGGTAAGCTTTACCTGTCCGTAGACCACCTTCAAAGCAAGTGTGTTTCAATAGACCTTTGCTCCCAACAGATTGCTCCATATCACCCGCACTTTGACCTAATGACTGAACGCTATTCAAAGATGTTTAAAGGGTTGCTTGTAAAACATTCAATTCCGTTTGAATGGGTTCGCTCAGCATACGTTTACGTTGAATTTGAAGCAGAATATGAGGAGCGTCATCACAATTGGCGGAGTGCATTGGGAAATCCGTGCAATCTCGTTTGTGTAGTCATAGATGACAATGGCAAAAGTCATGTTGCTCGTGCGTATACAAACTGTTTCCCACATGACGCGAAAAGGGAAAGTCGGAGCACTAGGTGAGCAAACTTCTAACAAATTGTTCAAGAGTGATTCGCAACGCGTGGCATTTTCACTTTGCGTTGGTTTATGTGTTTAAGGTGGTATGCGGCGGCTTCGGTATTGCGTTGCTCACACCTTAACAAGGCGTTATATTTCTTTTTAGTTCAGTACGTTATAATGTTAAAACTCAAGTCGAAAGCCGAAACGTGAATACGTCTCTCAGTGGTGGTCTCCTGAGACTGATGATGGCAGCCTCGATTTACTTTGCGTCAAATCCACCTGTTTTTGTGGTGCAGTTTCTCTTAGCGGAAATTGTGGGGTTTTTAACTAGTCAGACTAAGGAGGGAGAGCTTATGGGTATGAAAATTATCAACAAAATTAGTAGTAAATTTAAGCAACTTTCAAAATGTGTTGCCATGTTTTGGGAGAACCACCGCTCTTTTAAGTTTAACTTACTGATGATCTGGTGAAACTCCGGTGAAAAGAGCAAATTAGTAGGTGCGCATAGCCCAAATCACCTATAGCGCACTGAAATATAACAAACAATTTAAGAGTGATTCAGCACGCATGGCATTTTTGGTTTGGGGTGAATTTAGTGTTTACGGTGGTCTAGTTAAGTGTCGTGGTCGCGTGCTTCACACCTTAATTGGGCGTTATGGCGCAGGGCAAATTCAGCTAAGGGAACTAGATGAGTGATAAAGTTAAAGTAGCTTTACAGTGGCTCAAAGAGATCTTGGATGCAGAGGTTGTAGAGTATCAAATAGTAGGTGGATTAGCGGCAACTATTCATGGTGGAAGTCGGGAAATCGCAGATATAGATCTTTATATTCGAAACTCAGACGCAGACAAAGTGCTATCGCATGTAGCAAAATACATATCCAAACCGTTAACTCATTATGCCGAATATGGTTGGGATCTAGAGTATTTCCAATTGGTTTACCAAAATCAAAAAATTGAAATCGGTTTGTCTGAACATACTAAGATACAATCACGTCAAGATGGCTCTTGGCACCAGCTTGAAATCTACTTTTCAGAATCAGTTATTAAAGATTATCAAGGTATCGAGTTGCCAGTTATCCCAGTTCATCGTTTAGTCGAGTACAAGCGGATATTGGGCAGGGAAGTAGACCAAATTGACATACAAGAGCTAACGTTGAGTGTAGCGCCATAACAAACAATTTAAGAGTGATTCAGCACGCGTGGCATTTTTGGTATGCGGTGGTTTCTGTGTTGAAGTACCATGCAGCAGCATAGGTATTGCGTGCTTCACACCTTAATTGGGCGTTATATTTCCGAGTACCCCACGTTTAGTAGACACTTTACTAAGTTAGATCTAGGGTCTAATTGAGAGGTGATTTATGGCTAAACATCGTAATCCAGCGTACACCGAAGAGTTCCGCAAAGAAGCAGTCCG